>LULK01000117.1_pt1 | contig 36839 bp, 40 predicted proteins | sample 728181 | NCBI WGS metagenome assembly LULK01 (sample SAMN03860291, study PRJNA289734) | marine metagenome | biome: seawater column; feature: ocean; material: water; isolation source: Red Sea water column Station 169 - depth 10m | place: Saudi Arabia: Red Sea | collected 2011-10-15 | depth 10 m | reverse complement strand
TTAAAATCGGCTTTAGCCCCTTTTAAATCTTTAACTATACGTTCTTTAGCCTTAGCTTCAGGTTTTGTTAGTTTGCGTTCTTGCATGCTTAAATATACTGATCATTAATGGCCCGTCTCCTTTTATAAGACGATGCCATTGGTGTCTCCTAATAAATATAGGGCCATCTAAAGGAACGGGCAATTGGTCTTCAAATTGAAATTGCCATGTAGTATCATTAAGAACTGTAATGGTTCGATCTTCATCATCCATATGCCATTTTAAATCTTCCGATTTAGTTGTAGCAGGAAATAAACGACTTACAGTATTATCTGATTCTATTATATCAGTATAGGGTTTACCAGAAAGTTGAGGCAGGTGTTGCAAGGCCCAACTGCTTATGGTATCTAGGAAGGTTACAACTCCAGTAACTAGCCTTAGTCCTGTCTTTTTTATTTTTACAATCATGTCTTTTTGCAAATGCTTGTGATGCTTCTTTATTTCCTAATTTTGCTTTTAAACCACCTGAACCAAATGTAACTTTTTTAACTTTTTTAGTTCTAGGATCTCTTACATAAACATAATATGCTTTAGGACCTCCTCGTTTTGGTTTATTTAAAGGGGGTTGTTTTTTCTTTTTAGGGGCTTCCATAATATAAGGCAAATCAAGGGGTACTAATTTGCCTTCATACATTCCTTGACGACCAGCATCAGTATGCATATAATATTCATCTGCTTCAGATAACTGTATTTTATCTAATTCCCATAATTTTCTAGTTTCAGCAAATAATTTTACATGAGCATTGGAGCTGATTCTAAAAATTGATTCACCTAAAGGAATTTTATTATCAAGGTGGTATTGTAAATTTTCAGATACTTTAACTCCTTCATTGAGTGTAGTACCATTACAATTATTACACCCACACCCACAATCAGATTTACCAAATAATAGTTCTTTAAGTTTTATCATTTTTATATTCTTCTATGCCATCTTTAAATTCAGATATAGCTTGTTTAATTTCTGTTGTTAGTTTTTCTTTATTAATACCTCCTTTCCAACGTTCAACTTCTCCTTTTTCAGATACATATTGACTATTTGAAGTATTTAAGGCATCCATAAGATAAGATTCTAAATGATTTATATAAGAACTAGCATTTTTAATAATACTATCTTTTTCGTAGTCATCATATTCACCTTTAATTTTTAGTTTAGCTTCCATTTTTACAACGCAATCAAAACATTTTTTATGGATATTATACATTTTTGCATCATTCCTCTTTTTCATTAGTGAACCACATTCAGGACAAAATAAAGGTAAAGTAGCTTCTTTTTTAGCTTTATCTAATTTAGTATAAGTTTGTTTTATACCATCTTTAATAGTCCATTTCTTGCCTCCTTCTTCCCAAATGTCGCCTTCTTTATGGTCTTCTCTTTTAGCAGTATAACCTACTTGTAATTCGGCAGACTCATTAACGTTACCTTTAATAAGGTTACGCATACGTTCTACATCTTTTCTTTTAAATTCTTTATTTAGCATAACTTTTAACTTACATCAAACTCTGAAGAGGTGAGTTTAACTCCATATTTTTCAAAAAATTCTCTTGCTTGGGCTCCTCTTCCAGCACCTACAGCATCATAAAATTCAAATAAACCACTTTTTCCTCCACTTAAATTAATTTGGCCCCCTTCAGTAAAGAGATAACCCCTATAAATACGGTCAGAAAAGCCCTGGTAAGCAACATCAATTCTTTCTAGTTTACCAAAGTCTTTATCACCTTGTTTAATTAATATGCTATTACCCTCAAGGTTAATTTCAATATTACGGCTAATAGTAATTTCGTTTAATATATCTTTTAATTTCATTTTTTCTGAAAATCTGAGGATACACCTCCTGTTATAAATTTACCTGTAACTTTAAAGGGTTTAGGTGAGATTTTATCATCACGTATAACTACACCTTCATGGTCATTAACAGAACCCATCGGTGAGTCTAATACATCTAATATTGCATCACCTAATTTTTCTGTTGCTAAGTATGTTATAGCTCCTTGAAGTGCTTTTTGTTTTTCTTGTTCATTATTAAATAAATCGTCTACGTTTTCACCACCAAATACTGCAAAGTATACTTGTTTACTTAATGCCCCTACATCTTTAGTAGTACCATGTGGTACACCATCTAAATTCATAGTTAAACGATCTGTTTTAGGGATATTAGTAACTGTAGATAACCATTGTCCTAATGTTTTGGTTTCATCTCCCTCGGCAAAATCAACAGTATAACGAGTATTTAGTGCTTTATTAAAATCTGGGTCTTTAGTAAATGTAGTGGGTACTGAACCATAGATTTCAAATCCTTTTCTTTTGGCAAATGGTTCTAATTTTTTAAGTAACTCATCCATATCTGCTTTATCAAATGGTTTTTCAGTAGTAACACGTTTAGTTAACATTTTACGTGCACCTTGTACCTCTTTAGTTTCTACACTTAATAAACCATGTATTGCTAAGAAATTTTTACCATAATCTTGTACATTAGATTTACCACTAACATATTCCATATTAAACATTACATTAGGATCATTTAATAAACCTAATGCATTTAATTCTTCTTGAATTGATGGTAAAGCAGCATTAAATATGTCTAATACATCACCACCAGATTTAATCATTCCATGCCCAGGTCCAAATCTATCTTCTAAGTCAGCCTTAGTAACGCCCTTTAAATCAAGTGCCTTTTTTGAGCCACGGTCCATGGCGAATTCCTTTTTATCGCCTAAGTTAATTAATCTAATTGATGCATTTACGCCATCTATTTTGACGCTACCAGGCGTTTTTTTAAGACTATCAGCAGCTTGTTCAAATGATTTAATTAGATCTTTACCACTAGTAACATTAGGTAAATCAAAGGGGTGTGCCATATGACCCGCAGCACCTCCTTCGTATAATAATTCTTCAGTGATTATATCTAACCACCAATCTTGTGAAAATAATTTATGTTCGTTCACGTTAGTTGTTGTTTTTAATGTTTTAGCTAAAGTAAGCGCCTTATAATATTTTTGGTTTTTAGGACTTCTTTTTTCCATCTTTTTAAGGCGTGATATTTCTTTATTAATTAATGATAAAGGTATTTTTTCACCCTTAGGAATACGAAGTCTCTTTCTAACTGTACCCTGTTTTAAATTACCTGCTTTTTTACCTTTAGCAGCCATTTTTTCATAGGTATCACCTTCATCTACGTTTTTCTTTGATTTACGAATAAGGCCAAATTTAGGTAATTTTTTGCCTTTATATTCGCCGTCCATTTCAAAGTTACGTACTGTATATCTTTTACCATCCTTATCCTCTACAGATAATTTATAACGGTTAACACCTTCTCTAGAGTTTTTAATTACTTTTACTACTTTAGATTTTTCTAATTTTTTACCCCCTAATGGAAATCCTTTAGGAGCACGTAAAACATCACCAGGAAGTATTTGTCCACTATAGTTAGATAAATCAATACCAATTTCTTCTAATCCATTATCCTCTAAATAACCTAATTTTTTAGCTTTTTTAGGATCTCTAGTAAATACATCGCTTGCTCTATATCTAGTATATCCTACCTCAGCAGCATTGTACATTGGATAATTTTCTTTTTTTAATTTTCGTAAACGAATAGTTTTCTTTTTAGATGCTTCTTTACGTTTTTTAATATATTCAAATGCAGAACGTAATCTTTTTTTAGTTGCTGGATCCTTAGTTCTATTTAAAGCCGCTCTAACTCTTTGATGGATTAAATTAATGATTTGTGATTGACGAGCATGTGATTTAGCTTTAAATGATTTTTTAGATAAAGTATCTACTATATCTTGTCTAGTACTAAATTTAACTTTTACTGTATCTGTAGGATCTTCATCTGTATAAAGTCTACGTCCTGATCCTTTTGGTTTTTTACCCGTACCTACTTTAGGATCACGTTTTTCATCTATTTGTGCCGCGGGTAAGTTTTTGCGAGCATAATCCATCCAAGTTTGTTTTACTTTAATTTCTTCTTCATCTGTCAATACATCGAGATAATTAATTAAAAATTCATTTACTGCATCGGTAAATGAAATTCGTTTAGTTTTCGCCCTTTTATATAAACCCTGAACAAAGGCAGGTACTTCATAGTCAAATGTAAAATATTGAAACCAGGTATACTTACTTAATTTTTGAGAATCAGGATTAACTGTTTTAGAAAAATTAAATTGAGCTATATGTTCTAATTCATGACGAATTGTGTCTTTAATTTCAGGAATTAATTCAGTATATGCCTCTGGAAATTTATCCGGGTTATATTTAATTTTAATTTGTAAAGTATCATTATCAGCCTCACCATCAATTATAAAGGATAGTGGTCCTACTTCTTCGGCATTAGGTTCAAATATATAATCTAATTCATATTCAACTCCTCCTATATTACCTTCACTGCTTTCTTCAGTAGGTTTACCAAAATTAGCTTTAAATACATTTACTATAAATCTAGATTGCATTAATGTTTCTTGATCATAACGACCTTCATATAATTTTAACCTTAATCCTTTAGTTAGTTTTCTTGGTACAGGTACCATAGCGCCTTGTGAATTAACTTTTTTTAATACTTTTGAAAGTTTTTTCATATTAGCGTTATGTTTATCCATTTCTTGCTTATTCATAGTACCACTCGCAATTTCATCTACATCAGTAGGCATAGTAGTATCTAATAGCTTAGTCCAAATTTCTTCTTTAATTTCTTCAGGTAAAAATTCGGGGATAAATTTAAAAAATTCTTCTTTATTATTATTTTTAATAATCTCACGCATACGTGTACCCGAAATACCCCCCGCTTGGGGTGGTACTAATTCGATTTTAGCTTTAATATTACGTGGTTCTGCAAATTTAGGAATACTATTATATCTTCCGTCTTTAGCGTCTTTTTCCCCGATTCCTAAAATTAATTCTGAACCTTCGGGGGCTATTTTTTCCACAAAATCATAAACATCTTTTACAGGAGATGCAGCTTGTGCCAAACTAATAGTAAGTTTTTGTGCTCTTGGATCTGGATCAGATGCTTTATAATAATTAAAAATTTCTAAAGCTAACTCGGGCCCTATACCTTCTCGTTCTTTTGATCCAATTCTTACTATAACATTATCAGCAAAATCTGCAAGATATTTTGCCATATTATAATGTCCAAGATGAGGTGGTTTAAATCCACCTGGTAAAAGGGCTACTTTCATATAAACTGCAGTTTGTTATACATATAACTTACTGATATAAGATTTTCTTTTCTACTAATCCTTGGAATGTTAATGGTTTTGCGTTTTGTAATATGCGAGTCATTTCTTCAAACCCTAAATCACTTGGGTCTTTACCTTCAAGTTCTAACAAAAATATTTCTTTACCATACGCCATAAGTTCCTTAGCATACTTAAGTGAATCATTTATAGCATCTTGATCAAGTGCAAGATATATTTGTTTTACTCGTCCTCTAACGAGTTCCTTATAGAGTGATTTGCTGATTCGTTTTCCAAACAAGGGCACGGCATTTCGCTTGATTGCGATTGCATCAAAGGCACCTTCACAAATGATAATAGGAATATTAAAGTTACAAAGCATGTCAAAGCCAATAATATCTTTTGATGTTGGCGGAAGCTTGTGTTTGTGGTAAGCTTGTGGATCAAACGAGCGACCCACCCAGTAGTTGAGGATTCCGTGTCTGTCATAACTTGGTATTATTATAAAATTAGCTAACTTACCTTCTTCAATATACCCTATATTATATTTTATTATATCTTGTGCTGTAACTCCTCGGGATTTTAAATAATGATATGCTTTATCTCTGATTAAGCCTTTACCTTTAAGTAAAGTAATAAATCCCTCAGGTAATTGAAGTTGGTCTTTAGTTTTTTCTACATGTGCGGTTTTAAAATTATACTGAGTATCAATTTCTTTTAATTCTTGAAACGCTGTATATGGGGCCTTAATAAATTTAAGGAGTTGTATTGCTCTAGCACCTTTAAAACCACAAACCCAACATTGGTATTTTTGGGTTAATTTATTTAGTGTGAGTTTTTTCTTATGGTGGTTACAATTAGGGCAACTAAATACGGCCTCGTCTCCTCCTCGTGCGCTTTTGCTTTTTCCTAATAGACTTTCTAGCAAATATATAAGGCGATCTTCCTTCATGCCTTAAATATATGAAAGAAAGGTCAAAGGCCAAAATCCCTCTTAAAGTATCTTCCTTCGATATTATCATTTAAGTAATCTTCAGATTCTAAAACACCTAAACTAAATAATGCTTTATTTTCTAAATAAGTTAATTCTTTTTTAGAATAAGCTAATTGTAAAATTATACGTTCAAAATGTGATTGGTTGCCTCCTTTAATTTCATCTTTAATAAATTGATGAGAGCCATAATATGTTTTCCAATCGCTTTCTTTTTGAACTTGCTTATAAACTGGTGGTCTACCTTTACCTTCCCATAGGGCGGCTTCGCGTTTACCAATTTTTTTCTTTTGATTATAAATTAAGGCTTTTTTGCCAACGTATTTTTTTCCTGAAGGTATGTGAGTTGTTTGGTAAACGTATCCATATGTGCCTTCTGGGAATTGTTCATAACTTTCTGGTATTATCATGTATCAAATCTTATAACGAATGTAGTATCTGTTTCACTACTTACTTTAATTGGTTGTCCTAATTTCCCTACTACTAGTAGATTATAATCATCATCATATAAACCTACTGTTGTTACGTATGGTTTAAAATCTGATCCAGTTGCAAAATCTGCTAATTCTTCTTTTTCTATACTGCCCTTTTTCCTTACTGATTGGTTATTGGTAAATTCAAACTCATTTTCATTTACAGTACACTGATATTCATTTTCAGTAATTAAATGGGTATTTTTATATGATAAAGAGTTTATAGTACCACCATCAAATATATCCATAAATTTTGGGTGTGTTATGACAGCAAATCCATTATCATAAAATAAATTACCAACATTAGGTGTGCCTGTTATAGATTGGGACACATTAATTATTTCTGTTGCAGATAAAGCTTTATTATAAATCATTAATTGACTTACATTAAATTCATCATCCCATGTTCCTCCATTAGCTCTATAAGTTCCATCAGGTAATCTTTTACTATATACTACTACATCGGCTTTATTAGAACAAGGTTTTGATGTTGAATCAGTAGCTGTAGCTAATTGTTCACCATTTTTATAAATTTCAAGTGTACCATTATTTCGTTGTAATACAATGTGTGCATTAGTACCAACATCTGATCCTGATCTAAATATAACTGCTGAAACTTTAGATTCTGTATCTCCATCAAACCTACTTAATTCAATAGAAGCAGAATTATCAGCAGGGGCAAAACATCTTACCCTATATGGGAACTGTGGGGGAGCGGGAGTTGTGGTAATAGATAGCGCTCCTGTAGTATCTGTTGAATAATCACCTCCTGCTTCAGATCCTAGGGGAGGTGAATTTTGGGCCCCTTCTTTTGTAATTAAAAAATCTCCTTCTGTTTGAGAAGAAGGCTGTGTAGTCCAATTGTTTTCTGAGGACGGCCTTTCCTCCTGAAATTCAAAATATACGCTTATAGCAAAATCATCTTGGTCAAAATTTAAATGGGGCTTATTTTGGATTGTAATTCTACCATCAGTATAACCAGAATCTTCTTTAGGATGACTTAAAGTATAATTATTTAGTCCTAAAGTATGGGGGTGAAAAAGAATATGGTGATAAGTTACTATATTTTGAAAATATGAATCGTCATATACAGTTTTATTATAGGTAGGAAAAAGTAAACCCCCTACTGGTTTTTCTGCTACTATTTTATTACCTGTTTTATTATCTATAGTTAAATTTTCTCCTTTAAAGGCTTGTACTGGGGCTAAGTATAATACTCTATTATCCTCGTTAGGAAAATTATCATTTCCTTTATCAGCATTAATAAGATTCCCAAAACCATCATCCTTAAAATTATGTTGTATTGAATTTTTAGTAACAGAAAGATTAAAGGATCCTGGTTGTACTTCTGAACCAAAAGTTTTTTGACTTAAACTTAATAAACTAGCACTTTTATATAATCTTCTTTCTTGAGTAGTATAAACTGCATCTGTTAGTTCTAAACGATTAGCTCTTTCTCTAATATAGTTACGATAATAAAGTTTATCTATTTGATAGTATTGTCTACTACCCGTAGTAAATGTACTTTTATTTTTACCACTCCAAGCTAAAGATGACGTACTAGCACCTATTGAAGCCAAATTAGCATTATTATACTGCTTGTGGGCTTCAAAAGGTGTTATTTTTATATCATTTGCATTTAGCTTTTTAAATGTACCGGCCATTAATAGTCAAGTTTAACCTTAATAAGGGCTTCTTTTGTAAAATCTTTAGGTAATGGTTGAGATAATTTAGCTACTGCTAATAAATTTTGATTATCATCATATAAACCTACAGTTGTAATGTATACCTGTGGATTATCAATCATAGAATCGTGTTGTAAGGTACCGTCACTTTTAGTAAACGAATCATTAGTAGTATAGTTAAACTCACCATTTTTAACTCTTACAAAATAAAACTTACTTGATATGGTTTCTGCTGAGTCTAATATGAAAGATTTTCCAAGCTTAATAGCATTAAATAATTTTAGTGGGTTTTTAGCTTCATTATCTTGGGTAACAGTTGTACCTAAATTTACTCCCTTATTTGATGTTGTCGCATCCAATGCATCAGCATTTAAAATTATGAATCCTGCATCTGGATAAATAAACCCAAAAGATCCACTATTAGTAACATATGTGTTACTAGATCCTAATCTTACACCGTTAGATCCAGATACTATATTAAACTCTCTACCTACACCTGCTCTAAAAGCGTTTGCTGATCCTGAGGTAGTAACTGAATCATCCGTTAAGTGCAATAGGTGGTTTGCAGAAGATGAAAGATGTAATTGTACATTTCCTAATCTTATTTGGTCTTTATATCTAGCTCTATTAATATTAATTACATAAATATCATCAGGAGTATATCCATCAAAAGTAAAATTTTGGGTCTCATCACCACCAAATACTAAATTTCTATATTGGCTATATATAGCTTTTGTTGAAGATATATTTTCGGCCCCGGTATCATCATTAAAATCTAATCCTCCTTTTCCTGTTTTACTGCCATAGGCTATAGAATATTGGACTTCTGCTGTATCATCGTTAATGGGATGTTTATCAAAAACTTCCATAAAGAACGCTCCACTGCCCGTAGGATTACTAGTTACATATTGAACACTAGAGGAAAAATGGTTACTTCCTAAATCGTTTACGCCTCCTGACCATGCAGAGGCGAATACTTTTTGTATATCGTCTACTACATCTCCAGTCCCTTCAATTTCGGGGTCTATGTTAAATCGTGTGTATGTGGCCATATTTATTTATTATTAATATTCTGATCTTGCTTGTGATGCTTCTGTAGTTCCAGCAGTGCCTTCTTTATTTACTTGTACAGAAACTGTAGTTCGTGCACCTGATTGTAATCCAATTACAATTACAGAAGTAACTAATGCGGCATTACTACCAAATAACGTAGTGCCTTCTAAAGTTACCCCTGAAAAACTAGTTCCAACTACTGTTTGCGATAATGAAGTACCTGTAAATGGAATATCAACAACCCCCGACGTTTGTCCACCTGTAGCAGTTACTGATTTGAATAATCTTCTATCTGCTACTGTAAATGAATATGTTTCAGTTGTGTTATCAAAATTTAGAGTTGAAGGAACTATAGATACTGGGCTACCTCTTTGTACTTCATTATTAGTACCCGTAGTAATATTTAATACTGGTATTTTTGTAGTACCTCTTTTAAGAGTAATTAATTTTGAAATCATTGTATTATTTTCGTTAGGAATAGCTTCAATTAAAGGCAATGCTTCAATAGCTTCGCCATAAAAAGCTGTTCCATTAGGATGATTTTCATTATATAGTGTGTAGTCAATTTCATCATCCCCCAATGCAAATTGAGTTACGTTAAATTGATTTTTAGAAAGGAGTTCACGTCCTTTTCGGGTTAATATAGCATCTACTATTACGCTTGAGTTATCTAAATATCCCATTTAATTTTCGTTTTGTTTATAAATATATATCTTTTAAGGAAGATTTCTATTAGTTTCATTTAATTCTGGTACTATTTTTCTATCTCCAATATCTAAGCCCGCTTTAGCACTAAAATATGTTAAATTGTCTTTTATAAAAGGGTGTAAATTTTGAGGAACTATTATTACAGGTTTATTTCCTATACCTTCTGGTAATTCCCTTCGATTTAGGTTTATTAATAAAGCTGGCTTGTTATTATCTAATTTTGAGAGAGTATACCCATGACATCCAGGATTTATAGCAGGAAGACCCTCTGTATCAAGTCTATCAGGAATACTATAATTAATATCAGATTCTTCAAAATCAAATTTACTGCAACTTATTTCACCTATACCTCCAATAAACCCAACCCCTCCGAAGTCGGGACCATCACTTATCAGTTTAACTGTAGATAAGCCTCCTAAAGTAGATTCTCTACCATCTGAGTTTTTATTTATAACTTCTAATTGTACTTCTTCTCCGTTTTTACTTAAAGAAGATGAAAATGAAGAAGTAGTAGCAAAAGAAAGATAAAATTTTGTTTGGCTCGGATCATTATCCGAAGATAATAATGCATTAGCAAAAAAAGCATTTAATGCAACGCCACCAGCAGATCCCTCAAATACTGAAAAGGGAGTATTAACTCCTAGTATGCTCCTCATAAATTTAGTATCCTTAACAATAGTAACACCACCACTATTATCTCCAGAAGGTAAGCTAGGACCTCTAACTCTAAATTGAGGATGTCTACCATCAGCTGAAGCAGTAGTATATGCAAAATCTTGACCACCCGTGCTTACTGTTTCGTTTGAAAAATCACCATGAACAAAATCAATAATTCCTCTTAATAATCCTTCATTATAAAATACACTATATTGGTTTTGTGTTTTATTAGTAATTGCAGCGTCTAGTGGGATTAAATTAATTTCTGATTTAATAGGAATATTTTGTTGAAAATATCTCTGAAAACCCGTTAATTGTGAGATAGTGTTAATATTACCAATATTAAAAGAAGTAATTGTATCATCACTATTTATTGTAATAGCTTCATTTATAATTGCAAATGAAAAGTCTCTAATAAAAGGTAAAGTAGGATCTGCTAAATTATTGTTTTCATCTGCGTCTAGGGGTATAATATCACTAGCTAAATAAAAAGTTCTTGTATTATTTCTCATTACTGGGGCTCCCCCATAAGAAATATCTCCTGTATTAAATTCATTAATTGTAGTTGCTGATAGTTGTTTACCATCATAGCGAGATGAATTCCAAGCTTTAGTTGATAAAACAGAGTCATTAAATTCAAAATTTTCATTAAAATAACCAAAAATTTGTACGCGGTACAATTTAGCTTCTACAGTTGTTGTACCTTTGGTTTCTAAAAATAAAGTAAGTGTATTAAGTGAGGTAAAACGCCGATTAACAAGTACACTTACATATACTTCCTCCCCACTGTCAGCCCAGTTAGCTTCAAAATGGGTTCCATTAATTGTTACTCTACCCCTATCAGTACGGTCTTTTTTAAATCTAATTTCTGTTATATAGACTTTCTGTGTGTTAGCGCCCAGGGGGTCAATAAAATGATAATCGATTTCAGTCCCCGCAGATGTACCCGCTCCAGATGCGTTGTGGTGTGCAAAAGTATTTGCAGATGCATCTACCGCCTGGCTTTGATTTATAATATTAAATCCTAAAGGAGAACTAAATAAAGGTGCATTTTTAGGGTTTTTATTAAAGCTCATATTTACAATAATTTAACATATTTTAATTTAAAGTATAAAATTTACTTAATCTTGCTTTTTGCGCTACATTTTCAGTAGCTGTACCTTCGGTACCTTGAACTAAATATTGCTCCACATCTATAACTACATTAGTTTCACTAATATTTTCAGAACCTAATAAAGAACCTGTATTTTTAGTTCTAAATAAATGTTCGGGTTTTTGTTCATAATCAATATTCGTACCCGGTACTTTGGCTCTTTCTAGATAATGTGGTTCAATTACTAATCCAGTCTTAAGATTAGCCTTTGCGGGTGTAAAATCTTTAATCATTTTAAATAATGTATGATCAAAGAATTGAATTGTTCTTATGTAGTCACCTATCCCTAATTTTTTCCCACGATCTAATTTTTGGGTATAGATATCTTTTAAATCTTTTAACGCAGGATAACTAGCAGAAGTATAATATGTAGGGTCTCCTATATAATCATCTAACCTAAACCCACCTAATGTATAGATTATATCCTCATTAAATTCAAAAGTTGGTGAGAAAAATACACCTACATCTGAAAAATCAAGTGGTTGTCTATCTTGGGGTGAGGTTTCAACTGAAATAAATGGGTCTAAGAAGTTATCATCAAAGGTTCCATTATCAATCCTGACTTTATCAGATACCATTCCTGAACCTACTGTATCAGGAGTAGGTAAGTGGTGGGTTTCTTCAATAGTAATATATTCCCCCACATGAAGATTTTGGGTGGGAGATGCAAAACTATAAAATGTATATAAATCCGGATTAGGGGGTTTATTTATTAAAGAACTAGAAACAGGAGTAATACTACCTAATGGTAAAGTAGATTGATCTGATCCAAGAGGGAGTCTTATGGCTAATGTTTCATAACTTGAGCTAATCGTATTACCATTATAATTAAAAGGTGATAATGATTGTGTAACAATTGTTTTTCTAGTAAGTTGTTCATTATATAATCTTACCTCTTGTATCGCTGAACCTGTAGAATGTTCAATATCATTAGCTCTATTACCTCCAGGTAAGATCCTTAAGTGTGCGTTATTATCAAAAGCATTAGCTCCCTCAAAGTAAGCAGTAGCATCAAATGAACTAGTAGCTACATAGGTATTTTTATTAAAAGTGGTTTGGGTTGCAAATCCTTCTATATTGTTTCCTTCATCAGAACCGCTTTTAAGTACTAAAGATATATTCCATACTTTACCATTAAATAGGGGTACGGGATTACTTTCAAATTTTGTTTGTCCCGCAAAACTATCTGCGTCACTTCCTGTTGTTATAACTAACCTACCCATTGAAGCACTTAGACTTGTCGCAATAGTATTATCTATACTTCTACTAATATGGAGTACTAAATCATTAGTTCCAGTGAGCGCTCCTATTACAGGAATTATATCTCTGTTATTATCAGGTAATACTCTTACCTGTACAGTCCTTACGTTTCTATTTGTTCCTCCAACATGTACAAATGGATCTACTATCTTTAAAATGCCACCATCAGTGACCATTCCAATGGAATTTTTACTAGTAAGCATTCGACTTTCCTTTTGATAAGAAAAAGTTCTAAAACCTGTTTTATCTACTAAAGGACCACCATATTCTTTAACGTGGAGGACTGTTTCAGGAATACCATAACATGCAATTAGTGCTTTTAATCCACGTTCAGTACCTTTTGTTTTTAAAAGGTATGGAGTATTATGGTATAATCTTTTCCAGATTTCTTTAGATATATCACCTTTAGGGATTGATCCAGCATTTGAAGCTGATATCATCGTAGAAAAACTATCAGGGGCTTGGTATTGAAAGGTACCACTACCATCATCTCCTATAAGATATTCATATATTGAAGAATTTTCAAATTGACTATAACCTCTAATACCTCTTTCTGCTAATGCATTAAATACTAATTCTTTAGAAATACCATCATTTAATCCACTATGTGCCTGATATTTATCAGTTATACTATCTATATAAGCCCATATACCATCAAAATGTTGAGCTATCATTTCAGTAAATAATACATAACCTTCGTTTTGGGGGTTATTTTGTATATCGGGGGGTATTGTACTTACTAAATTATATGGGTTACAATCGTCAAATTTACTTGCACTTAGCATTTGCCCCCCATAAAATGCACTTTCAGATTCATCTATAGGGGCCCCAAACCAAGATGTAACTGCGGCAGAATTTACTTTTGCATTTATGTAGGGTTTACCTGTATTGGTTTTAGGCCATGCATAAGTACCCGATTCAAAATACAGATATCTTTCATAATAATCAAATCCTTGAATTATTTTATCTGTTTTATCATTAAAAATATTTTTATTTTGTATTAGGGGATTAGAAGAAGTAACTGAACCACTTACTGTGTTTAGGGCAGATAATGAAGAAGAATAACTTTCTAATAATTCTAATTTATATTTAAAGTTTTTTAATCTTTCAGTTGCAGAACTAAAATGTATAAAATTTTCAAAAGTATAACCTGATGGGGTATTGGGATTATCAAACTCTAAATCTACCGGAATACTCCCACTTAGATAGTTTTGTACATTTTGAAAGCTAGATGTTATAGCCCCATTATTTAAAATTTCATCGTATGTTCTAAATTTAGAAGGAATAGTATATTCTTGAGAAAACTGTATATCAAAGTTAGGTGCTCTTAACTCTATTCCTGTATCTTCACTAGTAGAAGAACCTAAATCAACAGTTGCTTCTAAAGGATTTATTATTTCTTCATATACTCTAAAAAGAGAATTAACACTTATTTTTGCGGTTAGTGGATCATAAAGTTTAATTAACCCCGAATTAGTATCTATTTGAGTATTAATTATTAAACCTGTTTCTCCATTAGAAAAACTTATATTTACATCTTTTACAAAAGAAGCATTATTAACATTAGCTACTAAGCCTTGTAAAGCGTTATCGAAAGTATCCTGTGTTAAAAGAGTAGATGCAAATCTAATTTCAGTTCTAGTTGGTGAAATTTCGGTTATATAAAATGGTCTGTCAAAGCCACTTACAAGTAATTTTCGTTGAAACGAAAATGTTAATTTATATCTACCATTTTCAAATCCATAATCTTTTAAAACTTGTACATAATCAATATCAATAGAATCTACTAAATTTCCTTGATTACCTCCACTATAATATGCTGTATAATCTGTAAATTGTTCATCATTAATGACAATATTACCATTAATATCACGTATAGTTAATTCTATAGAATCATTTTCTTGGCCGAATTTTCTAAAAAGTAATTTAGATTGTAAGCTATCTAAATCAGCTTGTCCTATAGTTTCTATCGTATTTAAATCTAATAACATTATATTATATTATGCATTTGCGTAATAACCTGTATTCCAGAAAAATTGTGCTGTAGTGAGGTTATTTTTCCAATAGTCTAATATCTCTATACCATCCTTCTGTCTATTTCCTGATGATCTTCTTTTATAATCTGTTACCCATTCTGTATAAGTTCTTCTGCTATTCCCTGCTCTATCTCCCCCGGGTCCTCCTTTTTCGTAAGCATCATCAAAGTCTCTAATTATTTTATCTTTATTACTAGTTTTGAAATCATAACCATTAGGTAATCCACTATAAGCAGATAATTGTTGAATAGCAAACTTTATTCCGCGAACATATTGAGTTTCTTCCCAATAGAAATCTGGATTGCTTAGGTTTCCTAATGATTCTAATGCAGCGTTTTGATCAAGTACTTCTTCTACTTCTGATTCAACTTCTTGGATTGCTAATTGTTGTAGTAAGTCTTGATTTTCTAAACTTAGTTCTTGTATTCGAGCACTTAAATTTTGTATTTCTTGGTCTTTAGGATCAATAAAATTTCTAAAATAATCAGTACTATCTATGATTAATCTTTCATGGGAAAGTTCTCCTTGTTTAGGAATATCATAAAATAATCTTCTATATTGGTCAAAAAAACCATCTAAATCTACAGTTTCCCTTTCATTAACTAATTCACTAAAATTAACATCTACTTTTCTTCTAAAACCTAGATTACTAAAAATTTGTCTTTGGAATACAATTTCTCCTTCAATATTTCTAACATTAGATACAGGAGCATCATCAACATTGCTTGGAGGAGGTGTTCCCTCGGGTCTTTGCCTTGAAGAATCAGTTTGAACCCCAGAATCTCCTCTACTAGTGTTCATTGGAGAAGTTGGGGGTGGTGTATTTCCTGTGTGATATGCCATTATGTTTTAACTACTTTAAAGTAATAATTGTCATCATAAACTTGGATACCATCATTATTTTCATGTTTGAATAATAATTTATAGTATCTTTCTTCTTGTAAACCGTTCATATATATTTTAAAGTGCATTCCTTCTGCGTCAGCGCTTAATTTTGAAGTTTCCCCAAAGGGAATTAATACTTCTTCAGTAGCATAGTCAACTAAAGAATAAAATGATCTACTAGTAAAATAATTAACGTCTAAGAAATTTGAAGTAGTAGTAAATTTTCTTGTAGGGTATAAATCTCTTACGTTAAGTCTAAATTTATATTCTTCAGAAGTTCTAAATTTTTCTTTATTATTTCTTAAAGTAACATAACATTCTCCTGTAGATTTAATTTTATCACTAGTAGCTACACTAGTATCATATTCTGAGTCATCCCAAGATATATCTAAAAATGGGGGAAATATAGTGTGGGTATCCATAGAGAAATAGTTTAATTTTCCATCATCTATAGCTGTGTGTTCTTGTGAATCACTTCTTTTAATTAAAAATCCATTATTAACTATACCATTAGGATAAGTATCAGAAAATAAACTATTACTTACATGTTTTAAAATAGGTTTAGTTATATTTAAGGATAAATCTAAATCGTCATTATACCCATATGATCTAGTTATTTCAAAGCCACTGCCTGTATACCAATTACCTCCACCTGGGGAAGCATCTATAAAACTACCTGTAACTCCAGTTGAAAAACTAGAAGTTAACCATTTGATACCTAGGGGATCATTTGATATTGCATCTGGGCTTCCATTTCTATATAACCAAGAACAACCATCGGATATGGTGGGTATATTAGTAAATCTACCAGTTCCGTTGACCCACGATCCGGATAGAGGATAAATTTCTATATTTTGATTTACGCTTAATTCTCTATGTTCAGTTTGAAATAATTTTAAACTAGCACTAAAAAAACCAGTTTTTGCTATATTTTGTACAACGTTATCTATTTCAGACTGTTTAAACTGCATTAATATTCTACTTGGGTAAAAATTTAAATCAGTATTAGACTGTTCATCTTGAAGGGTTAAAACTTCATCAATACCAGTATTTAATATTGCCCTAGTAGGGTGGGAAAATATTGTTGTATCTTGTTCGGGAAAAATAAAATAATGTGCCATATTATTAAATAGTTACTCTACCAATAATATCAGTAGTAGGATATTTGAGTTCAAAAATACTAGGATCTAGTGAAGGATATATAATATTATTTTGAGTAGCAGCATCAAAATCATATTTAAATTTAGAATAACCCGAAGCTACACCAAATTTATTTTCAAAAGTAATATTATTTACATTTTGTACTCCATTTATATTATATAATCTTCCTGTTACATCACCTATATTAATAGGTTGATTAATTTGCCAATTATCTATATTAAAAAAGCTTCTAAGATTATTAATGCAACTTAATAATACTCTATCATTTGAATAACCCGATCTTACTGTAATATCAAATTCTACTTTAAAATTAATAATAGATGCCTCTTTGATATTAATAGAATCAGTAAGCATTCTATATTGCTCTAAGTAAGTAGCTAAATTTATTTTAGCAGCTTCTGAAAGAGGGCTTAAATTTCTTCGAGTATTTAATCCTAAAGTATATAAATTTAGTGCGTTTGGGTTAGATATTCTTTTATTAGTATCTAAAGATATTTGAGTATCTTGTAGTATATAAGCTTTAGCTACTTTTCCAAATTGGGGAGGCATAGCTAATGCTCTAAACATATAATCTTCTCTAGTAACAGTTCGTTGTTGAGCCGAAAAATTAGATATTGCATTTAACCTTATATCTTGTAAACTATCACCTGGCCCACCTCCAGTAGCAGGTTGGGGGTTATTACTTGTTATTGTATTTTTAATAGTATTTAATAATCCACTATTTAAATTTCCTTTTCGAGGTACGACTGTTATAGAGTTTACTCTATTAATAGTATTAGCATTTTGATTAGAATTAATTCCTCCTCCCACTAAATATGTTACAGTTAGTGTAGTATTTGAAGGTACTTCCCCATAAGCTTTAGTATATAAAAAGTTTGAGGGATCGTACGCTTTATCTAGTAACGATCTTCCATCTTTTATACCTAAACCTATATTATCCGGATTAGGTATTATAGTAGTATCATCTCCACTAGTAGACCCAGCCCCAAAATAAATTTCTAATTTTTGGTTTGATATAAATCTTGTAGTAAATCTTTTAGAAACTTTTTTAGTTCTTAATAAAAATGGTACTTGTGTATCATATTGGGGTAAATTAGGATCATTAGCTGCAATATTAGGGACTTCTTCAAATACCGTTTCCTGGGCTAGATAAGGAACTTCTGTATATTCATTCCCATCTGAATCAATAATTGATTGAATTCCTATTATATTAGAATCATCTAAAGATAATGTTTTAAATCTTTCAGCATTACTAATAGCAAAAGATGTGGTTTTAATTTCAGCACTTATTGCTCTAACTTTCTTTTTAAGAAGATAAGTATCTGGTTGAGTACCACCAGGTTGAATAGCATATACAGTTTGTTCTGTTGGATCAAAGGATGAACTAAAAGCAAAATTTACATCATTTTGGATTAAAAAACTTACTCCACTATTATTATTTGGCAAAAATGATGAATTTTTTCTTATTCTTAATGCATAATCATAGTCAGGTTCCCCATTATCTTTTGAAGGTATTTGTTGGAAAATATCTAAATCTACAGAAGAAGGGTTTGTTATTGCTGGAATATATCCTAAAGTATACGCTAAGGCATATATATTTTCTCTTTCCTGAGCATACTGTAAAAATGTTTCTTGGATTTGAGCATCTGTATAAAATGACAGCACATCACCAATATAAGATGCCATTTCAATGAACATAGTTCCTGGACTACCCTCAGTAAAATCATTAACTGTATCCGGATAATATATTTCCGCTAAGTTAATTAATGCATCCTTAAAATCATTAAAATCTTTATTAAGATAATTTATGGTTTTATCTCCAGTATTGCCTTGTGTATATGCCATTAGTAATTAGATTCAAAGTCGTTATTAGTAAAACTTAAAGTTACTGAGTCTTCCTCATCATTATTTACTAACGAGTAATTAACTGTAACAAATAATTTATGGCCCTGAAGGCCTCCATCTTTTAAAGATATATTTTGTATTTTTATTTCAGGTACATATTGATTTACTTGTGGTATTATATAATTTCGTAAATCACTACCTGCTATTTCAGTCTGCTGTTCAAATAGTCTGTTTTTTAAACCCGCTCCAAATAAAGGTTGGTTTAATCTTTCTCCGGGTGAAGTTAATAATACGTTTAATAATTTAGATTTAACGTGGTCTTTAGTAGTATAATCTAAAGTAAATACTCTTTTTTTATTAAAAGGTAAACGGATCCCAACCGCAGACTTATTAGATATGTCTACTGGATTTATTCTTATAGGTTTGCGGAGTGATATTGCCATCAGGGTCTAAAATGTTCTTTTTTCTTATCCATAGCAGTCATAAGAGCACTATAGTCTTTATTTATAAACTGGTTAACGGGGTCATTAGCGTTAAATACTTCTTCAGCAGAAGGGGAAATTGCTGTTTCATTTAATAATGAATCTAATGTTCCATTACCCGTATTAAAAGTAGGCATTTGTTGTTGGATTTTTTGTCTAAATTCTTCTTTAGTTGCCTTATCTTCTTTTATTATGGGTTTATTACCAGATAATTCTTCTTTTAATAATGCTATTTCACGTCTTAATGCATAATCGATTTCTTCTCTTACAACTTTTCTAATAATTTTTTCAAATGTATTTAATTTCATTTCTATTAGTTTTTAATAAATATTAATTTTTAAACCCTTTATACGCTAGGCTAGTACTACCTTCATTTCCCTCACCTGTTCCATAAGTATTTGCTAATACTGTGCTAGTTGGGTCTTCTTTTTCTGCATCTCCTCTACTAGGTTGTCTTTCAAAATATCCTGAAATATTACTTCTGTCTAATCCTAGATTATCTAAATCATCTTCAGTAAGAGTTTGTTCTAAAAAGTTTTCAAAATTAACTAAAAACTTTTCTCTTAAATCTTTTAGTTGTTGGATTCCTGTTTCTAAAGCATCTATACCTTGATTTAAAGGATTTGATAACTTATTAATTTCTTCATTAAAAAAAACTACAGTACCATCAATACTACCTAATTGGCCTTGTATTTTTTTAATTATATCTTTAAAATCTTTTTTAAATAGTGTAAGGTTTGAAATTATTGTACCACTAGCTACTGGTCCTGAGCTTGTTGCTAGTGCACCATCAATAAGTGGGATTATGCCTTCTAAAACACTCGATAAATCGAATCCTATATTTCTAATATTTCCTATAAGTTCTAATTGTTGTCTAGACCCCTCTAATTTATTTTTTAAAGTAAAAAGTTGGCTTTCTTTTAAACTTAATTTATCTATCCCCGTATCAATTACCCTAACTGCTTGGTTGAATTTATTTTCTAGTAAAACTCTATCTTCTTGATCTCCATTTAAAATAGTACTTTCTAAATTATTTTTAAATTGTTCGGGAGAAGGTAATTCCTTTATTGCCTCTTCTTGTGCTCTATTTTTAGCAGCAGAGATAATTTGATCTTTAGTTAAAAATAAATCAGAAGTAACTTTATTAATTGCATTATTTAGTAAGTTTTCTATCATCTTATAAATACTTTATCACTTTTAATACTATCTAATTTTTGTTCTATCCTTTCTAAATTAGAAACTAAAGATTGTCCTAAACTTGTATTAATACCCGGATTAGGACCCTGTAAACCGCTTGTTTGGGGGTATTGTATTTTAAGCCAGGTCTTAAGTGATCCTATAAGATCCTTAAGAAGTTGTTCTAAATTATCTCCTCTTACTGCTGGTACATTAGGGCTTTCACCATCTATTACAGGGCCTATATATATTTTGGGGGTATTAATGAAAGTATCTTTATTGGTGTTTATGTGAAATTCACCATTAGTTTTAAATAACATTAATTTATCACTAGAAAATATACTATCATTACGTCCATTAAAAACTAAACGATCACTATCTATTAAAATTTGTTTACCAACAAATAAATCTTCTTGTATAAATTCTACAGCCATTATGTTATATTAGGGTATTTTCCTTCTAAGGCAGTTCCATTAGCTAAATCATTATCAAGTTGGGTTTTTAATTCACTAGTTTTTTTACCAAATACCATTTGATAATGGGGTTTATCTACTATACTTTTCCAATCTCCACCCCACTCAAATCCTAATGATTTACCTATACTTGAAACTGCGGCGTGGTCATAATTATAATTAACTCCTCCTTCAGAAGTAATTTCTACTAAATCAAATGCTAATCCAAAATTGTGATAACTACTTCCCCCTTTAGCATTTGTAACTATATCTCCACTAACTGTTCTACCTTTAGCATATAGGGCATCTTGTTCAGCTATAGTCCTTAAAGCTTGGGCAACCCTTAAATTAATGCCTAATTGTATTTGACATCTTAATACTAACTCTTTAGCAGGTCTTCTAATTAAAGGGTGTAATGTATTAATTCTAGTATCAGTATATTGTGGGTCCCAAGTTGTTACTTCATCTATGTTTACATTTAATTCATTAGCTACAAAATTAGTACTAGGGTATTCATCTGTAGGAATAGAATCTTCGGAAGGATTTTCATATTCTCGTGGATCTTCAAAATGATATTCTTTTAATTCTATTAATCCTTCTTCTTCTGCTACACCTAAAGCTGCAAAAACTGGATCATCTATATCTTCGGTTATTATAGGGGGTGGTGGTGCTGGAGTAGTTTCGGTAACTGTTGGGGTTTCCTCATTTTCAAAATCTACTTCTTGAGTAACATCACTAGGGGCTTCAGGTATTATAACCGGAGGGGCTTTACCTATTTCTACTAAAGGATCTTTAACTTCAATATAAGTTGAATTTAAAGAATCTATATTAGTACAAGATGCTACTAAATTAATACTTTGATTAGTTAAAACATATATAGATGAAGGGTCTAAATTTATATTTTCATTATTACCTTCCCCCACACTAATTATTATAGCTGGATCACCTATTGTAGGATTCCCATCTTCAACTTCAGTAACATTATTACTTATAAAGTTTTTTCCCTCAGGACCCGTAGACGTAAATCTAATTCTTTGACCTTTTCGACCTTCAAAAATTGAATCACCTTCAGTAGGAGTAAGTGATCTTTGGTTAGGGTTTTCTTTATGATATTCCCCTAATTTTATTTTATTTTCTTCAGATTCATCTAGCCTAAATACATATTCCCCTGTAGCTCGTTGAAATAAACTATAACGTGGGGCTCTTGAATCAGATCGGCCTGAAGTATATCCTAAATCTCTTAAATAGTTATCTAATTCTCTATCTGCTATTTCACGCCTGGGTGATATAAATTCTTTACGAAAGAGAAAATCAGAATTATTAGATCCTTCTAAAATATTAGTTTGATTTTTTTTATTAAATGCTTGAGGTAAAGCATTATTTGTAGTATTATTATGAATATTTAGCGAAGGGTAATAATAATTAATTACATTAGTAGGATTTCCTCCTAAATCAGTATAGTATTCATTCGTAATAGATTGTATAACAGGTACAATTTCTCCTATAAGAGGAGGTGAAAAATTATTTCTATTAATAGGTCTTGCAGTAGGTAACGAATATATTTCGCTAGTTATCTCTTGGCTTTTTTCGTCTGTGAAAAAAATTATTCCAATACTATCTGGGCCTATATATTTAGGATGATTTATATCTAGGATAATATCAACTACCCTTTTATTTACATTATCATCTTTAATAGGATTACTTCCACCTATGGGGGCCCCAAAATTTTTATTTTTTGTTAGGCTCATTTGCTACTTCTTCAGCAATTTGCTGTAATTGTTTTAATTCTTCATCTGTAAGTAGTGCATCTCCCCCTCCATTCATACTGCTATTACTTAAACGTTGTATGACAGCCATCATTTTTATTAAATGTTCGTCATTTTTAACACTAACTTCCAAGTATTCTTTGATAAGGGGTACTACAACAGGAGCATCACCTATATTTTGTATTAAAGGTTTTAATTCAGCAATTAAAGAATTAATTTGTTTATCTTTTTTTTTACTGTTATTGTATATTTCCTTAAATACATCTGAAGATGTTTTTCCCTCAAAAATTATTTGGTCAAGTGGGTTACTCATGTTTATAAATATGATGGGCCCTCAAGATATCTAGAATATGTAGTATTAAATATGTTTTTTAGTTTTTTAACTACCTTAGTTATAATAGGAGTTTCTAAACCTGTTATTTCTCTAATATAGATATAAATAGCTTTTTTATTAAAAATTTCTAAGTGTTCCCTATTTTTTAAAACTGTTAGTACAGCATCTGCTACTTTAATCTCGTCTTCTTTTTTAAAATATTTTGATAAATTAGCATCAACATGTTTTATGTACATGTCTAAAAATTCTACTTTTACATCATGTACTTCTTTACGTTCAAAGCCATTTAATATTTCATTATCAGTATCTACTTCTAATAAATCTGCTTTTTTCTTTTTCTTTGCATAATTTTTATTATTATACAAAATAAGATAATTTTTACCAACTATACTAAAATATGAAAAAGCTTTACCCTTACCTACTTTAAAATAATGAAGTTTTTCTAATAGAAAACAAATAACTTCATGTTTTAAATCTTCTAAGTCTTCTACTTCAGTATAATAAAATTTAAAAGTATGTATAAGATTTTCTGATAATTTATAAAACGAATGGTGAATTCGTGTATTATAAATATGATTTCTTTCTACTTGGTCTTCACTAGCTAAATATTCTATAATAGCGTGTTCAGTATCTTCTGTAAAATATTGTCTTTTACTTTTGCGTCCTCTTTTTTTTGCCATTTAGATTATCGAAGGCGAAATTCATTTAGTGCCTCCTGAATCTTCCTAACTTCACTAAAAAACCAACCTATTTCATCATCTGCTATAAAAGATCCTTTATCATCAATTTGATTTAATCTTCTATCACATTGATCAATAGCTTCACTTTGTTTTGCTATAAAGTCTTCTAACTCTTCGTTTTTTCTGATAACATTACGAATAGCAAATCCAGCTATAATTAATAGGGCCGATAATATTGCAATTATAATTTCCATTTAGTCTGTGAAAAATGAGTCAATAATTGATTTTGTTTTTTCGTTAAAATTAGGATTATTTTCTACGTTAATCGCTTTAGCCTTCCTTATAGTTTTATCAGCTTTGGAGGCATTAGCGGGTTTAGACGATTGTTGTATAACCGAGTTTCCAGAACTCCACATTTGAAATTCTATTTCTTGAGCTGTTTGGATAGCTTGATGGATTAATAATGGTAAATGGGTTCTAAATTTAGTTTCTTTTTGCCCACTATAAAAATAAAATTTATTACTTTCATCGAATAATCCTTCTTGGTTGCGGATAGCTAAATATTCATTATGTGATATTTTAATACCAGCGTCCTGGAGAAGATAAATTGTGCGATCATAAACTTTCATAGCAGGTACATGTTCATTAAATTTATATACCATACCTAAATTTTTAACATGCCAATCAGAATCATTTTTAGTAAAATATTCATTATTCCAATCTCCTAATTTACCTAATTGACAAAATAAAGATACAAAATTTAATTCTTCACCTGTATAGGATTCAGTAGCTCCATGAAAATTATATAGTTTATCAAGTTGATTAGCTATTTTATTTACCCTTAATACATGGTCCAAATAACCACCCGGAAAAGCATTATTAAACCAATCTTTAGATGAAGCAGGAGCAAACATCATACGTTCTTTAAGGCAGTCTGCTAGGGTTTTTAATTTTTCTAATCGTTCACCCTCAAAATTAGCTTCTAAAACCCCATTAAAGTTTTCAAAGTTAATCTTTATTTGTTCTGCTCCAATCATTTTCCTCCCAAAAATCCTACTCTGGATGAATTTCCACTACTAGGTTCAATATTAATAATATTTTGAAGGTCTTCATATAACTCCTTCAAATCATTTTCCATAAAATGGATTGCTTGGGCGTTTTGCCCACGTTTTATATGATTATGTACTTGAGCTAAACCTTGATCAAGACGCTCAAGTGCAATATTCATTTGTTGTTGGTATCTAGCCATAATTAAAATTTTTGTTTAATATACGAATTTATTTATCAATTCCCAAATTTTTTGTAAAAAGAATTACAGGTTTTTAGTCTTTTAGTTAAAGTTTTTTTATTATCCATATTAGGATGGTGAGCTAAAAAGTCACTACTTAAAAGATTTAGTGAATTTATAAACTCTAATGTCTCACCTACATAATTAAGCTCATCCCTATTTTCAATAGGAATAGTATTTTTTAAGCGAATTAATTTTTGGGTAATAGTTTTTTTCCACACATCGAACTGTGCGTCTGTATCTATACTATCGAAAAAACTGTTTAATGACATAATGTGCGACTGTGCGACCCGTTGCGACCCTTACCCTTTACAGTAAGGGAAGATACGTAAAAAAATATGAAAAGCCAAATTAAGGTTTAGAAATAGATGGATCTAATTGATGAATAGCAGCATTATTAGTTCTTAATAAACCTTGATCTACTAACCCATCTGCTTCTTCAGGTGTAAAAGATATGTATTTCCCAAATCTACTTTCACTGTTCCACCATATAAAATGATCTATATTTTTACTTGTAGAATAATGTTTAATTAAATTTTTAGTAAAAGCTTTCCTAATTTCTGCTGGGTTATTTAATATATTTTCTGTAAAATATTTTTTAGCGTCTCCTTTAGGGTGGGCTTGGTTTTCAAAATCCACCACCTGCTTCTGCCATTTTTACGTCATTAAATAATAACGCCATAGCTACTTCTCCCTTACCTACACCTCTACCGCTTTCTTTTCCAGAAAAATTAAACATTTTAGTAAGAGTATCTTTAGATATTCCCGATTTTTTTTCAAAAAAGTCTAAAAAATTGCCTTCTTTACCAATCTCACTATATCCTGGTTTTTTAAAATCTATATATTTTTTTAAATCACCACTATTAGATAATAAATCAAATATAACTTGTGGTGCATTAGATGTATCTACAGTTTTATCAGTAACATTTGAGTCAGTAGCTACACCAAAAAATCCTTTTTCACCTGGTCTATTAATAATAAATTTATAAATTTTATCGAGAGCTTTTTGATCGTCTTTAATTTGATTTAAAATATCTGTAATATCTTTAATTGATATTTCTTTTTCTTCTTGTTCAATTATAACTTGTTCTTGTAGTTGGGGTAGAGTAATATTCTGTTCTTTAAGAATAGTCTTAAGAATCTTAAGATCAGAGGGGCTATCCAAATCTGGATAGCCCTTCTTGCATCGGTATGCCCATTCGCTCAATAAAGCGTCTATATTGACCATTGAAGTAAGTTTATTTTATATTAGCGAGTTTTTTAAAACGAGCAGCACCATCAAAAGATTCGTTAAGACCTCCTTTAATCTTTTCAGCATTATAAGTTACATCTTTAGTGTAATCAGCTCTGTAATTGGGATGATCCATGTTTTCTTTCTTCATATCTTCATCCTTTTCATCATCTTTGCCTTCTTTCATATCCTCATCCTTTTCGTCATCTTTACCTTCTTTCATATCTTCATCAGCTTCGTCTTCATCACCCATTTCACCTTCATCGTCCATATCCATTTCAGGTTCTTCTTCAGGTTCAACTAAAGGCTTAAGCATATCAAAAATTTGTCTTAAGGTATCTAAGGCTTCATCACCTTTATCTTCAGGTTCATCAGTAGTTACTTCAATATCATCACCACCGTCTTCTTCATCTTCACCAAGGTAAGCTTCAAGCTCTTCCTTAATTAATTTGTTTAATTCTTCAATAGTCATTTTATTTTGTTTTGAAAAGTTCTTTTATTACATTTTTAACCTCAGCTCTAACAGATTCTCTGAGCTTAATTTCTTTCATTTTATCTATAGTAAATTTTTCTTTTACTTCTTTCATTTTATAACCTTCCATCTCTTTAGCGAAAGCATTAAATGTAGGTTTTCTACCTTCCATATTTCTAGTAATAGTTTCGTAATGTTCCATTAAAGAATAATATGCAGGTAATTTTTGCAAATTTTTTATAACAGTTTCTGTAGCCTTTTCTCTTTGTTCTTCATTGGATTCTCTTAATTCGGTACCCATTTTAGTTAATTCAGCGTTCATTCCTTTTTTAAATTCATAGGGATTAATAGACTCAAAATCTAAATCAACTGAACCCCTTGCACCTACCTTAGTGTTAACTTTTTTAGGGTTTCTTTTATATCCGTAAAAATTATCGTTGGCCATAGAATAGTTTTGTTATAAATATATAAAAATGATAAAAAATTAACGTTTTCCTCCGTAATATTCAATAGCGTGACCTTCTTCTATTAATTGTTTATTAACATCAATAAGTGTAATTCCATCTTCCCCATTTAATGGGGAAAGAGATTCTACTAAAACAGTAGCTAGTGCTCTACCATACTTACCTACCCCAGAAACTTTTAAAACACATTTACTATTATTAAACTCTAGGATTTCTTTTAATCTATCTTTGGCAGCTAGTCCACGTTTTTTTTCTTCTAAATCTCTAGTTCTAGATTCAGGTGTATTAATACCTTCCATTCGAACTCTCATTTTTTTCCAAACACTAAATCCTAAATCAATGGTGACATCTATTGTATCACCATCAACTACCCTATTAACTATAGCTTTATATTCATACATTATTTAGCAAATTTTTCTAAACCTGCTATACCAAAGCTGCCTAGTGTTACAAATACAAATGAGTTATAAATTGTTTCATTAATTACTAAATCTTGACCAAAATAGCCCGTTGCTAAATCCACTACAGCAAATAATACCATAATTGTAAATGCTGCAAAACCAACTACTGATTTTTCATTAATATCGTTTTCGTCTTTAAAAATATCTTTTAATGCCATGATTATGTTGTTTTAAATTATTCTATAGTTAAAACCAACTGAAAAATCATGCCATACGCGATTCCAGTACTTATGGTATTTTCCTTCTGAGAAAAGACCTAATCTTTTATTTACTTGCCATCCTAAAATTAAACCACCTGTATAGTCAAACCAAGTATTACCATCAACAAAGTTAGTGTAAGAATATTCGTTTTTAGCACTTACATGAAGTGGTAATATACTTGCCCAAGAATGGAACCAAAATGACTTAGTATAGTGATAATAGTCATATCCTAATACTAATGAATGATTCCATTGGTATGGGAGTAAAGCCCTTTCTTGTTCAACATATTCACTTAAGACATTAGGAAGTGCTACTGCATTCCACACTATATTATTTTCAGCAACTATGTCACCATTAGGATTAATCCATTCGCCATTAAAATTAGTACCATATCCTTGTTCAATAGCTATATTAGTAAAATCAGCTCCAGTTAATTCAGATAAAGGATCAAATCCATATGGTTCAGAAAAACGCTGAACTAAACCAACATTTAAAGAAAATTCTTTAGCTATATTATATCTATAACGTTGTGAGGCCTCAAAATATCTTAGGTCTGCAAAGCCATCTTGAACATACTCAACTTTTAATATCCAATGATCATGAACATATCTTAAAAAGTGTTGCTGATCAACAAATTTACTTCCCTGTTGTCTTTTATAATCAAATTCAAATAAATATTCTAAACCTTCTACATTACCTACAGTAGCGGCGTCTGAAACTGATGTTTCGGTACCATTATAAAATACATTTTTTCTATTCTCATAATCTAAACGAGCTATTTTTCTAACACCAAAAGCTAAAGTATAATCAAAGGGAGTAGATTCGATATTTTCTTCTAAAATACCTGTAGTTGGATTTATAGAGTAAATACTAACATCTGCTAATGAGTTATTACCCGTTACAGCTGTATAAAAAGTAGCAAATTTAAGTTGTTTTTTACCCCAGTCTTTAAGTTGTTGAGCTTGTGCTATAAAAGGTACACAACATAATAAAGTGATTAAAAGCTTTTTCATTGTTTAACAATTTTTTTAGTAAACCTAAGGTCATTATAAGTTAAAATCAGGTTATAAATACCAGCTTCAAATTGACTTAAATCCAATTGATTTACGTTAGTTTTTTGTAATACGGGCTGTCCTATAGAATTATAGAGGACTGCGTTTATACGCAAGTTACTTGCGATATTTATGTGATCTCTTGTTGGGTTAGGGAATACAATTATTTGTGTTTCACCAAATTCTTCTATATTAGTCACTGTATTTTCATCACAGTAATTATATATTGTTTGACACCCATCTGCCCATTCATTATTACAACAACTTGGGCTAACATCAATTACCCAAGCAAAACATTCACTTCCAAGTCCTAATAAATTATATGTCTCTATTACTGGATCTGTACAGTTAGCATATACAGTTTCACAAGTACCATTATCTGTGTTTGCTAACTCATCATAATTAGCTGCTTGGGGGTCAGTACAACCATATACTACTTCAATGCAACTAAAGTCTTCAGTATTAGCTTCGGGGTTATAATTAAATGCTGATGGATCAGTACATCCTTCAACTACATCTATACAAGTACCATTATCAGCGTTTGCTAATTCGTTATAGTTAAAAGCATTTGGGTCAGTACAGCCATAAATAGCATCTATACAACTACCATCCTCAACATTAGCTAATTCATTATAATTAAGTGCTAAAGGATCCATACATCCTTCTACTATTTCAATACATGATCCATTATTTGTATTTGCATTTGGATCATAGTTTAACGCTGTTTCATCCGTACACCCAAATATTACTTCTTCGCAAGATCCATTATCTGTGTTTGCTTCAATATCGTAATTAAATGCTGATGGATCAGTACAACCAAATACTACTGGGAGACATGAATTATCTTCTGTATTAGCTAGTTCATTATAGTTGTAAGCTTCTATATCTGTACAACCTAATACTATAGGTTCACAAGTTCCGTCATCTGTGTTTGCTAATTCGTTGTAATTGAATGCTGTTGAATCAGTACAACCATATATAAAAGGTATACATGATGCATCATCCGTATTTGCTAATTCATTGTAATTAGTAGCTGTTGGGTCTGTACATCCTAATAATACTGGGATGCAAGATAAATCATCTGTGTTTGCTAATTCGTTGTAGTTTAAAGCTGTTTCGTCAGTACAACCTAGCAAAACAGGTATACAAGAACCCAATAATTGTGTGTTTGCTAATGGGTCATAATTAAATGCTAATTCATCTAAGCAACCATAAGCAAAGGGTTCACAGTTTGAGGGTTCATATTCCGTGTTTGCTAATGGGTCATAATTGAATTGAGATTCATCTGTACAACCAAACGTTATAGGAATACAACTACCATCGTCAGTATTTGCTTCTTCATTATAATTAAATGCTGTAGCATCTGTACAACCAAATACAAATGGTTCACAACTACTATCATTAGTATTGGCATTTACATCAAAGTTATAAGCTTCTTCATCTGTACAACCCAATAATATTGGAATGCACCCTTCATTATCTAAGTTAGCTTCTGGGTTATAGTTAAATGCTTCTTCATCTGTACAGCCATTTACAACTAGTATATTACAAGACCCATTATCCACATCTGCTTCAAATCCTTGTTCAAAGTATTCTAAATATAAAGGATTAGTGCATCCTGGGGAGTAAACACAGCTTTCATCTTCAGTATTAGCTAAACTATCAAAATTATAAGCTTCTTCATCTGTACATCCTTCAATAAATGGGATACAATAGTTACCACAATTTAAGTAAGGTGTATAAGTTTCTTCAGCTTCAATGGGGTTAAGCCAAGGATTATTACCTTTTTGATAAACTATTTGACCATTTGAATTAATTAATTTAAACCCACATTGTGAAACATCTGTTGTAGTTCCACCCTGTCCAAAAAATCCACCAAAAGATATTTCGTAAAAAGTAAGCTCAATATGAGTAAGTGCACTAATATTGATTGTATAAAAAGCTTCCTGTTCAGTACAAGTAAAAGCACCAATTGGTTCTCCATCTTGAACAACTCCTAAATATGAACCATCCCATCCGTCTCCCCCACCATCAAATAACATTAAAGTATAATCACAAGATGGAATTAAATCCATAGTGTTAGCTTCGGGATCATAATTAAACATATTAGGATCAGTACATCCTGGAGCAGCCAGTGTTAAACACATAGACTGATCATTATTTTCGGCTAAAGAATTAAATTCTAAATAATTTGGGTCTTTACATCCAAAAGGAGGATTATCTGGAGGGCATTGGTTTAATAAGTTAGGAACACTAGTTGCACCATAACCAAAATTAGGGTTTTGACCTTCAAAAGGTAATATAGTATAAATAGTATCACCACACTCAGTAGTTACTAAAACATCACCATCAGCAGAACCACCAGTTGTGGAACCTGCAAGACCATCACCGTAGCTATCGTAAATGTTAAAAGTAAATTCTACACCTAATGGGATACAATATGTAGTAGTTACAGTAACTCCAGCAGTAGTATAAAAACCCGTTCCTTCACTTGCCAACACTTGAGGTACACTGTCTGTGGTTAATATTTCCCAACTAGTTTCATATTGGGAAAAAGTATCGCCCGTAATACTTACATATATGTTTTGTGTATTATCAGTGCCACATTCCGATACATAACCATACTCACAAGAAGGATTAAATTCATCTTCAACCCCTGCAAATGGATTATAATTAGAGGCCATAGGATCAGTACAACCTATTCCACAGTTAGGATTATCTAATATTAAGGTATCTAAAACACCTCCTGGGGATTCAACTATAAAATAATATTCATCACTAGATACTGGAGTAGATTCGGTATAACCATAAAAATAGTTTCCAAACCAAGGACCATAAGGTATAAACTGTAAATCTTCAAGATCTAAACCTACATAAAAACCTATAGGATTACAAAAAGGAAAAGTTGGATCCCAACTAACGCTTACTTCACCTTGGTTAGGCGACCATGGAAAACAATTTATTTCACCTGTTAAATTTTGTACACCTTCACAACTATCAAGACAGCTTCCATCATCAAATGTAGCTTCTGGATTAAAATTAATTGCTTCTGGATCAGTACAACCAGGGAGGGGATATTCACACACACCATTACTTTGCCAACTTTCCCCAACTATGGCATTTACATTAAGTCCTGGTATAAATGTCCCTGTAAAGCCATCAGCTTGATCTGCAGTAGGTACAACATATATTAATACGGCAGGTGCATTACAATTTGTGGGGAAGTTAACACCATCTACAAACCATTGTTGTCCTGATATAAAAATTTCGGTACCTGCTTCCCACCATGAAGGGTTTGCGTTATAATCTTCAGGGCTAATACCAAAGTAATTTTGGTTCCATGAAATTAAATTGCAGCTACCTCCCGGTACAATAAGACCACTAGGAGGTGTTTCAGCTGCTGGGTTAAAATTTAGGGCTAAAGGATCAGTACAACCTTCAATAATGGGTGGTTGGGCTGCTATAGTAAAGCCAATAAGTAATAAAAGGGAAGTTAATAAATGTTTCATTAAAATTTGCTCATTATGATTTCGTCTATGGATTCTTGCACCTCTTCACGGGTTGCTTCCATCGTCATCATAATGTTAGCCTGAAACCTCGCTACTTCTTCACCCTGATCGAAAACCAAGATGGTAGGTACCACAACAATTTTGTAATCTTTTGGTAAATTCGGATCAGCTACAATATCTAACGTATTAGTATTACAATCTGTAAGCTTGTCTAACCAAGTTACTTCATTAGCTGAATTAAATGATGCGTTGAATTGTACAACGCATATATCATCACTATCACATAGCGCATTTTGTGCTGATAAACTCGTAGTTGATAGTATAAAGGATAAAAGAGCAACCAAATATTTCATATTAATCTAAATTATCTATTTTTTCTTCAAGACGTATTAACTGATCTTTAATTTCAGTTACATCTTCTTGAGTTGACATAATAGTTTGACGGACTAATTGGTCCTTCATATCAAACTCCATTCTTGTAATTTCGGGGTCAGGGGGTAATGGAAGTTCTTTTGCTTCAGCAATATCAGCTTGAAGTGTAAACCACATTCCAATAACTGTAGCTAGTGCTGCTCCTATCCCTGCTAAGGTTTTTAAACTGACTGTAAAACCCGTATCTTCATTTAATTCTTTTGCCATAGTAGATTACTTCCATTAATTTAAAGCAACCTATTTAATTTTAAAAGACGTTGATAAATATTAGTCTAAATCATCAAACCGAACATCTCCAAAATCAGCATCAAAATTAGATGATGTCTCTATATCATTTATTAATAATGTTAAAGCATCATATACTTCGGTAATGGTGATTTCTTCAAACTCAATATTATCAGTAATGACTTCTAATCTAGAAATTATATCAGTTATATCCATTAGTTTATTTTTCAGAAGTACATATATGTTCTTTTAACAAACCTTAATAGTATTTGAAAGAAGAAGATTATTAATCGTATTAGCAACTAAAGACACATTATTAATATCAATATATTTAGCACTTTTTCCGTACATTGTTTTAAATGTTGCTTCTGCTTTTTGTGTTTTATCCCAAGTATCATGAATAAAATAACTTAATAATCCAATATTATCTTTTTTATATTCGTTAACTACTTTAGCTGTGTGGTTAATAGCGGTGCTAAAATTATAAGAGGCTGAACTTATATTAGGTAATCCATCTGATATATTTACTAAATATACTTCTTGATAATAAGAAGGAGTAGGTAGATTTTTTCTAATCTGGTCTAAACATATCCCCTCAGGTGTCATACCACACGTTATAAGTTTTTTAAACCGTTGTAGTTTTTTTATAGAGTCTTTTTTAGAATTAAAGGCATAAGCCAATACAGGAGTTTGATTTGTTTTTGCCTTATTAGTATCAATAGTACCTCTTAAAGAAATTTCTACATCAAATCCCTTTATATTACAAGCAGCATAAGCTATAGCTATTGCAGTTTGGATAGTTTGGGTTAATTTTTCTCCTCTCATACTACCACTAAGATCTAATGATATGTGGATAAAAATATTTTTATAGTCTTCTTTTTCTATTCTATAAAATAAATTTTCATTAAAAGGGGCCTGGTATAATTTAGAAGAATTTAATTTACCTTTCTTTTGATTTTCAAAAATATCTTTTTTAACCGTATTTCTAACTTTAAGTTTTTTGAGGAGTTGTTTTCCTAAAAATAACCCCTTAGCAACTGCTTCTTCATTATGACCAAAAGGACCTGTAAAATATTCTTCCCAATCTTTAGTGATTAAAGTAGGAATAGATGTACTTTGGGATAGAGGGTAATTATTAATTTTAGTATCTGAGTTAGCTAATTTATTGACTTGCTCTTTTACTTTTTTATGAACACGTTTTTTTCTATATTGTGAATTAATAAAATTCTTTTGACGTTCTACCTGTTCACGAGTTTTATATTCTTGATTATTTAAAGATTTATCTTCTCCATCTTCTTTTTCTTCCTCCTCTTGAATATACTGTTTAATAATATTATATATCTCAACAGCAGTCTTTATACTGTCTTGGGTAGATTTTAATTTATTAATTTGATTATACGTAAGTAAATCACGTACCTCTCTTAATCCAGGTAATTTATCTAAGTCAGAATTACGATTAAATATATTAATTATTCTAAAGAAATATGCATCCCAAGTTGGTGTAGTAAAATTATTCGTTTTAAGATTATCATCTACAATTGAATTGTAAAAGGATTTACGGTAAAGTTCCTCATAATAATATTGATATCCAGGAGCTGTATTGTAAACATAATGATCTATACGTTTATCTTCAACAAAATTAATTAGTGTAAAAACATTATCTACATCTTCTTTTGGTATATTCCATTTAGTTTCTAATACTTTTCCACGTTCTTTATTAAGATATGCAAAATCTGTTAGAAGAACGTGTGAAGCTTCGTGAAGAGCCAAACCTACTGTGTAATCTATTGTATCTTCTTTAAGGTTTGATGCAATATATACCGTTTCTCCATCAGTCATTGAATCACCTGACGTGGCATATTCAACAGGAATATCTTTTCCCGTAAGAATTTTAACAAAATTTGTAATTCCCCTTTGTACTTGGGCTAAAAAGATAGGATCTTCATCATCAAAGTGACGAAGATCCATCCAATACGCTGCTCCTTTATTCATAGTTTCGCCTTTACGACGAAAGATACGAAAAATTAGTCTCTATCCCAAATTTTATATTGGGTTTTTCCATTAATTTTTTCAGCTATTTTAATCTTTTTTTCTTTCTCTCGGCCTTTAGCAATAGCTACATGTACCCAATTTGGATTATCTTCAGTACCAAATTCCCAAATTAACTCTGAGAACGGTAAATTTTCTTTAATAAAGAAAAAAACATCAGCATTACTAACTCCTTTATTTCTACCGTCCTGATCTAAATCAAGAGCCATTCCGTGCGAGTGAAAACTACGAGGTGACCCTCCTATGGCTTCATTTAAAGCAGGACTTCTATATCCACTAGAGATATAAATAGGTACACCAAAATGGTCCCTAATAGGTTGAAATACCTGTTCTGCTAAATATTTTAAATTAGCTAGATGTGTTTCGTTTGGAGTATTATCTATACCTCTACGTTCAGCGGTATTAGATTTAATTACTTCATTGAGTGATAGATTTTTACTTAACTTCATATTTTAAAGCGTTTGATATTATGGGAAATTCCCTAATAAATATACGCTTTATTTCCTGAGCTACTAATTGAATTTCTTTTTGTGCATGACTATCATCTCTTAATTCAAGAAAATGAATCCAAGAACGAATAGAACCCGTCATATGAATTTTAGTTGTAGTAGCAAGTGGAAGGACCATACGAGCCTGTTCTCTAGCTACACCATTATCTAATAACCTTTTATATAAATGTTGAGAATTTTCTAAGTGTTTTTTAATTAAATTCTGTGCAGTTAAGTCATTACCTTTATAAGCAATAGTTGGGTTTATTACTTCTGTTGAGCTTTGTCTATTATCTTCGCATTGTGCTCGTAATTCAATGGGTTCAAATATAGATTCCAAACGATTAACATCTTGATATCGTTGACTAAATTCTTGAAAAGAGAAAGAACGGTGTCTGATGAGTTGAATGCCGATGGCTTTGGAAGTTTCAATTTCGAACGTCGCATGACTGTGCTCGAACGGCGACCAGTGTTTGTGTTGTACCAGGTAGCGGAGAAGGCCCTCTGGTTTATCTTTCTTATTCTTACGTGAACTAGATACACGTGCCACCTCCACAATGTGGTCTTCAGCGTTTGGAGTAACATTTAATAAAGTAACTTTCATTTAATTTAATTTAATAGGGTCATATATCCTCCCATCTTTAATCTGCTTTTCCATAGGAAATATTGCTATATTTACAGCAAGTTCTTTAGGAATAAAATCTGAATCGGGAATATAGGTTTTTTTAATATTATTCATAACTTCGATTCCGTTAATTATTTTTTGTTCTATACCTGCTAATTCAGTCATTATATGGTATCTTTTAAATCCCTCTGTTCTAGGGTATTTAAAAAAGTCTAAATTATCATAGTGTTTAATATCAACTAAAAAGTTATATTTGTTAAGGGCTAATTCATACCCCGTTTTCATTATATGAAACAATTTATTATAATCATAGATAGGGCCTGTAATACAAATA
>LULK01000180.1_pt1 | contig 37588 bp, 38 predicted proteins | sample 728181 | NCBI WGS metagenome assembly LULK01 (sample SAMN03860291, study PRJNA289734) | marine metagenome | biome: seawater column; feature: ocean; material: water; isolation source: Red Sea water column Station 169 - depth 10m | place: Saudi Arabia: Red Sea | collected 2011-10-15 | depth 10 m | reverse complement strand
TGCCGCCAGCGTACGTTCTGAGCCATGATCAAACTCTCAAGTTTAAAAACGGCGCACACTAGCTTCTATATAAATTCTAAGAATAAAATTTATATAAATGTTGAAGTGTGTACGACAAATTTTGGTAACCTTAACCGTCCACACTTCTCTTCTTAAATTTTTACTTTTAAAATAGCTAATTGAGCAAAATAAGCCCAATAATCCTCATATTTAATTGTTAAAGCAAAGTAAATAATGAGAAAGATCGAAGCTTATAGGCTAAAATACTAGGAAATCAAGCACTTAAGATAAAAAAAATTTACTAAAAGGCCACATTTTAAAGGGTTTTTTTTGATTTTTTCATTATGCTAAACTAATAATTCAGAATATTAAATCTTTAAAATGTTAGAGAAAATTAAATCAAAAATAAAGAAAAATACTGAAATTTTTGCTTTAAGTCTGTTAATCATAATAACTGTTATCTCTACAACTTTCTATAACAAAAGCAAAAATAAAATTGTTAATAATTACAAAAATACAATAAGTAATGTTTATCTAAAAAAAACCTTAAATCACTTTTTTAACAATCTAGAACCAAAATTTAAGGAAATAAATCACAAAATTACAACTGGTGAAACTTTACAAGGTATTCTCAAACAGTATCAAGTTAAAGACAAAGAAATTGATCAAATAAAAAGTATGATTTCAAAAAAAATAAATCTAAATAATCTTAACAAAAATAATAAGATTTCTTTTGTATTTGACCAGTCAAATAATTTAGTAAAAGAATTTACATTCCAAATCTCAAACAAAGAAAAACTTTATCTTAAAAGGGATATAAATAATAATGAGTTTAGTGAAAAAATTTTAGTTACTAAGTTAAAGAAGGAGATTTTATATAAGGAAAATATCATTTTGCAAAGCCTCTACAGAGCTGCCTCTCAAGAAAAAATTCCTGCAAATATAATAATCGATTTTGCAAGTATTTATGGATTTCAAGTTGATTTTCAGAGGGATATTAGAAAAAAAGATGCTTTTCAAATCATGTATGAAGCTTTTAGAGATGATAACGGGAAATTGATTGAAACTGGAAACATCTTATTTGCAAATTTAAAACTAAGTGGAAGAAATAACAGACTTTATTTTTTCAATGAAAAGGGTAGTGAAGGCCATTATGATAAAAATGGAAAAAGTAGTAAAAAAGCTTTAATGAAAACTCCAATTAATGGTGCAAGATTATCTTCACCATTTGGTATGAGAAAACATCCAATTGATGGATATAATAAAATGCACAAAGGAACAGACTTTGCTGCACCAATGGGAACTCCTATTATGGCTTCGGGAGATGGAGTGATAAAAAAAGCAGGTTGGTGTGGAGGAGGTGGAAATTGTATTGTTATTAAACATAACTCTACTTATCAAACTGTATATGCCCACATGTCAAAATTTGCATCAGGATTAAGAAGCGGTGTTAGAGTTAAACAAGGTCAAACAATTGGATTTGTGGGCTCTACTGGTAAATCTACTGGACCTCATTTACATTACGAAGTAATTAGAAATGGAGAAAAAATTAATTCTCAAAAGTTAAAATTGCCATCCGGAAAAGTTCTAAAAGGCAATCAAAGAATGCGCTTCGAAACAGTAAAAATTAAATTAGATGTATTAAAGTCGGAAAAAATTATTGGTTTAAATTAATTACTCTCAGAAACTTTTTTCAAAGAAATATCTTTTTTTTCTTCATTAGTTAAGATATTTTCTTTTTTAAATTCCTTGATATCTTGAGTATTAGTATTATTAAAATTTTCTGAATTTTTATTTTTTTTATAGAGTTCTTGATCATTCAAAATTCTCGAGAAATGATCTGCATGTTGAAAATAGTTTTCTGACATGATCTTATCTCCTATAGATAGTGCCTCACGGGCTAAATTATTGTACTTTTCAATTAATTTTGATGCATTATGATTGTTTCTACCTGGTACTTTTCTTTGAAAATTTTCATTGTTAGTAAAACTTGATCCAAATTTTGCTCGATCACTATTATTAATTTTATAATTTCTATCGTTTCTTCTGAAATTATTTCTTCTGTTATTATTGTTTCTAAAAGTAACCATTTTAAGAAATCATTATAATTTTGTGCTCACAATACATCGATCCATTTTTCCAAGATCTTTTAAAACTTTATTTACAAAAAAACCTTTTCTCCTTAATATATCTTTCACTTTATTACCTTGATCAAAATTAATTTCTAAAATCAATTTTCCACCTTTTTTTACCAATTTAGAGGATTTATCAATAACTCTCGTGATTTCTGATACTCCATCTATTCCTCCGTCTAAAGCTAAACGTGGCTCATGCTTCGCTACATCTAATTCCAAATATTTTAAATCTTGTTTTTTAATATAAGGAGGATTGGATATAATCAAATCATATTTGTCATAAAAGAAATTGTCAACATCTGTTTTAAAAAATTTTACCCTATTTTTTATATCTAATTTAAAGGCATTAATTTTACTTAATTCAATACATTTTTTACTAATATCTATTCCAACCCCCTTAAAATATTTTTTTTCTTTAAGTATTGAAAGTAAAATACATCCTGAACCAATTACTATTTCTAAAACATTTAATTTATTTTTATATCTAAAAATTCTCAATACTTCCTCAATTATTAGCTCAGTTTCTGGTCTTGGTATTAATACTTGATCAGAAATATAAAATTCATATTTCCAAAAATCTTTTTTTCCTACAAGATATGCTATCGGTTTTCTATCTAATCTTTGTGAAACCAAGTCTTTAAATTTCTTATAATGTTTATAATGTAAACACTTATCTAAATTTAAAATAATAAATTTTCGATCTTTATTAATAATTTTTGATAACAAAATTTCACTATCTAATTGAGATGATTTAATATTATTTTTTGCTAAAATTTTATTAGCTTCAGTAAGAGCAGATCGTATATTCATATCTTAAAGGTTGCCTAAACTCTCTTCTTGCGCCCTAAGTGTCAAGGCTTCTATTATTTCATCAAATACTTCACCTTCTAAAAATTCCTCTAACTTATGAAGTGTTAAGTTTATTCTATGATCGGTGACTCTACCTTGTGGAAAATTATATGTCCTTATTCTCTCAGATCTATCACCTGTACCAATTTTGTTTTTTCTTTCAAGTGATCTTTGCTCTTCAATTCTAGATCTTTCTAATTCATATAACCTTGCTCTTAAAATTTTCATACCTTTCGCTTTATTTTTATGTTGTGATTTTTCATCTTGTTGTGAAACTGAAATTCCACTTGGAATATGTGTTATCCTTACGGCGCTATCTGTAGTATTAACTGATTGACCACCTGGGCCACCAGATCTAAAAACATCAATTCTCAAATCTGACTCATTTATCTTTAAATCAACTTCTTCAACCTCAGGCAAAACAGCAACTGTTGCCGCCGAGGTATGAACTCTCCCCTGTGTCTCAGTATCGGGTACTCTTTGAACTCTATGCACACCACTTTCATATTTTAAGGTAGAGTAAATATTACTTCCTTTTATTGATGCTATAACTTCTTTAAGTCCTCCTGCCTCACTTCTAGATATAGATATAATCTCTAGCATCCATTTCTTTTTACTACTTATTTTTTCATACATCTTAAAAAGGTCGGCTGCAAATAAACTTGCCTCTAAACCACCAGTACCTGCTCTAATTTCTATAATTGCATTCTTTTTATCTGCTTCATCTTTTGGAATTAAAAATAATTTTAAAATTTTTTCATTTTTTTGATACTCTACTTTTAAATTTTCTAGTTCTGTTTTTGCCATTTTAACTAATTCTTCATCTGTATTTTTCTCATCTAGAATTTTTTCTATTTCTGATTTGTCTTTTTCAAAAGAATTATATTTTTTGGCAATATTAATTACTTCATTTAAATCAGCATATTCTTTTGACTTTTCAGCAAATAATTTTTTTTCTATTCTCCCAGAGGATAAATCTTTCTCTAAATTAGAATGTTTATCAATTAATTCATTAATAGTTTTTTGGGGTATCATCTGTTTTTGTTTAATTCAGATACTTTTTTTTCAACTTCATTTACTACTTTTTTAATAATGTCTTCTGTTAAAACTTTCTCAATTTGTATGCCTGATAGATAAAGCATATTATTTCCTTTTCCTCCTCCTGTAATACCAATATCAGTTTGGGATGCTTCTCCTGGGCCGTTTACTACACATCCTATAATAGAGAGTGTTATTGGAGTTTTAATATGAGATAGTTTATCTTCCAAAATCTTAAGGATATGATTTTAACACCTCTATTTCTTAAATTAAGTGATTTTAGAATTTCATTTCCTACTTTTACTTCCTTCACAGGATCATCAGAAAGAGAGACTCTTATAGTATCTCCTATTCCCTCTAATAATAAAGTTCCAAAACCGATTGATGATTTTATTGTTCCAGGTAAATATGAACCTGCTTCAGTAATTCCTATATGCAATGGATAATCAATTTTTTCTGATAATTTTCTATATGCACCAATTGATAAAAAAACATCTGATGATTTAACACTAACCTTTAAATTTTGAAAATTTTGATCTTCTAAAATTTTTATATTTCTAATTGCACTTTCGACTAAAGCCTCAGGACAAGGTTCTTTAAATTTTTCCAAAATATCTTTTTCTAGTGAACCCCCATTTACACCAACTCTTATTGAGCAATTATTATCTTTAGCAGCCTTTATCACTTCATTTATTTTTCTTTTGTCACCGATATTACCAGGATTTATTCTTAAACAGTCAGCGCCATTTTTTGCTGCCTCAATTGCCCTCTCATAATGAAAATGAATATCAGCAACAATAGGTAGGTTTGTAAATTTCTTAATTTCTTCTAAAGCTTTTGTGGAATCTTTGTCCGGGCAAGAAACTCTTACTATATCTGCTCCTGCTTCTTCAATTTTATTTATCTGTTTAATTGTTGCTTTAACATCCTTAGTTAAGGTATTAGTCATTGACTGAACTGAAATAGGATTATTGCCACCTATTTTTACTTTACCAACATTTATTATTTTGGTTTTCTTTCTTTTAATATCTCTGAAAGGTCTTATGCTCATTTTATTTATCTAGCCCAAACTCTTTATGCAAAGCTCTAAGTGCTTTTGTGACATTTTTTTTTTCAATTAATACTGAAATCTTTATTTCAGAAGTTGAAATGACTAGAATATTAATTTTTTTATCAGCTAATTTTTGAAACATTCTAAATGTAACTCCTGGTGTAGTAACCATCCCAACACCAATTATTGATATTTTTGAGACTTCTTTGTCAAATTTTAAATCTCTGTAAACGATATTTTTATTGTTCAAAATAATTTTTTTTGTCTTTTTCAAATCATCACTTTTAATTGTAAAAGTTAGATCTGTTTCTTTTCCATTTGCTGAAATATTTTGTACTACCATATCTACATTTATCAAATTTTTTGACAAAGGTTTAAATATTGATGCTGCTACACCAGGTTTATCCTTAACGCCAACTAATGTAACTTTTGCATCATTCATTGTTGAGGTTATTCCAGTAATAATTTTATTATTACTTATATTGGATTTTTTAGTAATTATGGTACCAGATTTTTTTTTAAATGAGGATTTTACCTCAATATCGATTCTATTTAATCTAGCATCTTGAATTGAAACTGGTTGCATAACCTTAGCGCCTAGTGATGCCATTTCTAACATTTCTTCGTAAGAAATTTCTTTTATTTTTTTTGCTCTGTGTAATTTATTAGGATCGGTTGTATATACACCTTCCACATCTGTATAAATAATACATCTTTGTGCTTTGAAAAACTTCGATAACATTATAGCGCTTGCATCTGATCCACCTCTTCCTATGGTGGTTATTCTTTTTTCATTGTTAACTCCTTGAAATCCTGCAATTATAGGAATCCCACCCTTTTTTAAATATTTGATTATTTCTTTTTTACGAATTTGATTTATTCTTGAATTTTTATGATGACCTTTTGTAAAAATTGGTATTTGCCAAGCTAACCAAGATCTAGATTTGTATCCTTTGTCTATTAATTTACCAGCTATTAATGAGCAAGCAATTTGTTCTCCAGATGAAACTAAAACGTCATACTCAGAGTCTGAAAAATTTTTACTTATCATTCTTGATTTTTTTATTAAATCATTTGTAACTCCGCTCATCGCTGAAGACACAACAATTACTTTATTTCCCCTTTTCTTGTAATTTTTAATAATATTAGAAACATTTTTAATTTTCTCAATTGAACCAACTGAAGTACCACCGAATTTTAAAACAACGATTTTCATGATAAATAATTTACTAAAAGTTAAAATATATTGATAAAATATACCTTGAATATAAAATCATTTAATTATGAAAACTAACACAATTAATAAAAAAGAAATAGAAAAATTTTCTAAAATTGCAGAGGAATGGTGGGATCCGGAAGGTAAATTTAAGCCATTACATAAATTTAATCCAATTAGAATTTCGTATATAAAAGATAATATTATCAATACCTTTAAACTTAAAAAAAATGACAAACCTTTAAGTAAAATCAAAATTCTAGATATTGGATGTGGTGGTGGTCTGTTATCAGAGCCAATGAGCCGATTAGGAGCTGATGTCGTTGGGATTGATGCATCAGATAGAAATATTAATGTTGCAAAATTACATGCCAAAAAAAATAATTTGAACATAAAATATGTGTGCTCATCTCCAGAAAATTATCAAATCAATGAAAAATTTGATGTTATTCTAAACATGGAAATAATTGAACATGTTGATAATGTAGACCTATTTTTAAAATCATGTTCAAAGCTCTTAAAAAAAAATGGGGTAATGTTTGTTGCAACACTTAATAAAACTTTAAAATCCTATATTTTTGCTATTATTGGAGCTGAATACATAATGCGATGGCTTCCAATAGGAACTCATTCTTGGGAAAAATTTGTAAAACCAGAGGATTTAATTAAATTTTTAAAAAACTATAATCTTGAATTAGATGAACTAACTGGTTTGAAATTTAATTTAATAAAAGATGAATGGTCAATTAGCGCAGACAAATCAGTAAATTATATTGGGAAATTTATCAAAAATTAATTACTTTTATTTTCTATCCAAGGAATTATTTCAGTCTCAATTCCCTCTTCTTTTAGTTCTTTTATTTCTTCTTTCGAAGCGGTTCCATAAATACCTTTATTTATTTTCTTGTTGTTGTAATGAATACTTCTTGCCTCATAAACAAAATTTTCACCAACATAATCAAAATTATTTTTAATAAATCTTTGATACTCTTTAATTTTATTATTAATTTCTCTAAACTTTAAAGAATTGATATCATAGATTTTATTTTTTGATCTTTTTAATAATTTTGGTGCCATCAAGGTTTTTTCAATTTTTGTGGAATTACATATATGACAATTTAAAAATTTTTTTTTCTTTAAACTCTCATACTCTTTTGATGAAGCAAACCAGCTATCAAATAACAAATTACAATTTTTACAAACAAGTTTATATTTAATCATGTTATATATATTTAATAATAAATATTGGGTTTTCAATCCCTCTAACTTCTATAATCACTATTAATCTCAATATATTTCTCTGTAAAATCCATTGTGTAAACAGTAAAATTTTTAGATCCATTTCCAACTTCAATATTTATTTCTATATTATCACTTCTCATATAATCTGAGGCGCTTTACCTATAGCCATAACTATTCTTCCCCAATTTGGATCTTCGCCTGAAATTGCTGTTTTTACTAATGGTGAATTTGCAATTGAGAAAGCAATTTTTTTAGCGTCATCCTCAGTTTTGCAACATTCAACTTTTATAGTCACAAATTTTGTTGCACCCTCACCGTCAGCAACTATTCTTTTAGCTAAATTAAGCAATACTTTATTTAGAGCTTGATCAAATTCTTTTAATCTTTCGTCATTTACATTTGTTACTTTGGAATGTTTGGCTTTTCCCGTAGAAAAAATTGTAAGCATGTCATTAGTACTTGTGTCACTGTCACAAGTAATTGCATTAAAGGTTGAAGATATATTCTTTTTAAGTAATTTTTTTAAAACATCATTTGGTAAATCAGCATCAGTAAAAACGTATCCTAATGTAGTTGCCATATCTGGTTGTATCATTCCCGAACCTTTGGCTATGCCAAATATCTTAATTCGACTATTGCCAATTAAACATTCTTCCATAGCCATTTTAGGTTGGGTATCTGTTGTCATGATACCTAAAGCAGCTTTCATCCATATATACTTATTTTGAGTATATTTTATTTTATCTATTAATTCAGGAATTTTATTTTTTATCTTTTCCTCTGGAAAAATTTCTCCTATTGTACCGGTACATCCAAAAATTACTTCTTTTGATTTAATCTTTCTAGGTTGATCCTCATCAAATTTTTGTTTTTCAGTCAGAACACTTGATAATGTTTCAGCAATCTTTTCTAAACTTCTATAACCTTGTTTACCTGTAAAACAATTAGCATTCCTAGTATTTACTAAAAGTGCGAAAATTTTTTTTGGTTTATTTGACAAGTTCCATTTTAAATTCTCAGACACAATTTTTGATTGGGTATAAAGTGATGCATAATTTGCTCCTTCTCTAAAATAAAACATTACTAAATCATCTCTTGAATTTTCGTATAAATTTGCGTTAACTGTAGATACTGAAACACCCTCAATATGGTCTAAATCTTGGAATTCATTCATTCTTTTATTTTTCGATTTAGATGATAAAAAGTTAACTAAATTTATGCCCATAGTGTTTAAATTAATTAATTTATAATTATATAAAAGAATATGTGTAATTAATATATCAAAAAATCCTTATGTTAAATCCATTAAACTTAATCTCAAAATTTATCAAATCAAATAATCAAAAAGAATTAGATAGAATAGCCAATATAATTACAAAAATTAACTCTCTTGAGGATGAAACAAAAAATTTAAAAGATTCAGATTTTCCAAAAAAGACACAAGATTTTAAAAAAAAAATTAAAAATGGTTCTTCTCTAAATGATATTCTTCCAGAGGCTTTTTCACTTGTTAGAGAGGCTTCAAGAAGGACAAGAAATGAACGCCATTTTGATGTTCAATTAATTGGTGGTGTGGTTTTGCATGAGTCAAAAATTGCTGAGATGCGGACTGGTGAAGGAAAAACATTGACCATAACTCTTGCTGCATACTTAAATTCTTTAAAAGAAAAAGGGGTTCATATTGTTACAGTGAATGACTACCTTGCAAAAAGAGACTCTGAGGAAATGGGTAAGATTTATAGTTTTTTGGGCATAAAATGTGGATACATAAATAATGATCAAAACGATTTTGAAAGAAAAAAAAATTATAATTGTGACATTACCTACGCTACAAATAGTGAACTTGGTTTTGACTACTTAAGAGACAACATGAAATTTTCACAAGAAGAAATGGTTCAAAGAGAACATTTTTTTTCAATAGTTGATGAAATTGACTCTTGTTTAATTGATGAAGCAAGAACACCTTTGATTATTTCTGGAGCAGCTGAGGACAAAACAAATAAGTATTTAGCGATTGATAAATTAGTAAAGCTTCTTAAAGAAAATGATTATGAGATAGACGAGAAAGATAGGAATATACTTTTGACAAATGAGGGTGTAAATAACGTTGAAAAAATTTTTGCAAATGCTGGAATCCTTAAAAATAATAATTTTTATGATCCAGAGAATTTAAGTTTAGTTCATCATGTTAATCAAGCTCTAAGAGCAAATCACCTTTTTAAAAATGGTAAAGACTATATTATTCAAGATAACAACTTGAAAATTATTGATGAACTCACGGGAAGGATCCTTGAAGGCAGGAGATTTGGGGATGGATTACATCAAGCTTTAGAAGCAAAAGAAAAAGTTGATATTCAGGCAGAAAACCAGACATTAGCTTCTATAACTTATCAAAATTATTTTAGACTATATGAAAAAATTTCTGGATGTACGGGTACAGCTCTTACAGAATCTGAAGAATTTTACGAAATTTATAATTTACCTGTTGTTGTAATTCCTACTAACAAGAAAATGATTAGAAAAGATTTTAATGATCAAATTTTTAGAACTGAGAAAGAGAAGAATGCAGCAATTATAGAAAAAATAATAAATTGTAATAAAAAAGGACAACCTCTTTTAGTTTTTACATCAAGTGTAAATAAGTCAGAAGTATATTCAAAACTACTAAAAAATAAAAATATTAAACATTCGGTTTTAAATGCAAAAAATCATGAAAACGAAGCTGAAATAATTGCAAACGCAGGAAGAGAAAACTCTGTAATAATAACAACTAGTATTTCTGGAAGAGGAGTCGATATTCAACTTGGAGGAAAAAAAGGATCAATGCCTGATGAGGATTTAAAAAAAAGAAAAGAAAAAATTAAATCACTTGGTGGATTATTTGTAATAGGAACGGAAAGAATGGAGTCTAGAAGGGTTGATAATCAAGCAAGAGGTAGATCTGGTCGTCAGGGTGATGAGGGAAGTTCAATATTTTATGTAAGTCTAGAGGACGATCTAATGAGAATTTTTGGTTCTGAGTCAATGAATAATATTCTACAAAAATTAGGTCTTAAAGATGGTGAGAGCATAGACCATCCATGGATTAATAAAGCCTTGGAAAGAGCACAACAAAAAGTAGAAGCAAGAAATTTTGATATTAGAAAAACTCTTATTAAATTTGATAATGTTTTAAATGATCAAAGACATGTAATTTTTTCTCAAAGGAAAAATGCAATGAATAGTAAAGAAATTTTTGACTATTCTGAGGATTTTTTAAATGAAATCATTGATGAGCTGCTCAAATTTAAAAGACAAAAATTATCTGACCCAAAAAACAAAGATTTTGATAATAAACTTTTATTAATTTTAGGTAAGAATTTCCAAAATAATGAGTTGGAAAATATCAAATTATTAGAAGATGGTGCGTTTAAAAATAAAATCATCGAAAAATTTAAAGAAATGAGAGATGAAAGAATAAAAATATTAGGTGACAATGGCTCAAAGGAAATTGAAAAAAGAATATTTTTGCAGTCTATTGATTTAAACTGGAAATCTCATATTCAATATTTAGAGCAGTTGAGACAAGTTATAGGATTAAGATCTTATGGTCAAAGAGATCCGTTAATTGAATACAAAAAAGAGGCTTTTAGTTTATTTGAAAATCTTCTTAGTAAATTGAAGCTTGATTTTATTTCAATTTTGTTAAATTTAAAAGTTGTTGAAAAACTTGATGAAGAAAACAAAAAAAATGATGAAGTTGGCTTAATGAATAATCCTAAATGTCTGTTAACTTTAATGAAAAATCAAAAAATTTCAAGAAATGATAGATGTGAAGCAACAGGAAAAAAATTTAAAAATTGTTGTGGAGCTTTATAAATAAAAAATTATTATCATTAGTAAAATTGATAAAATAAAACTTGTAAAAATAATAATTTTTTTTGATTTGATAAATTGATAAAATATATTTTCACTTAATTCAAGTGAGCTTAATTCATTTAAATCACTAATGAAGCCTTTATTTCTACCTATCCTCAAATATTTATTTTTTCTGTTATCAAATATTTCATCTCGAGACATATTATTAAAATTATCTAAATTTTTTAAAATCGAATTTCTTACATTTTTTAAAATTTTTTCCTTGTCTCTATGCGCACCACCTGCTGGTTCTGAAACTATTTCATCAATGATCTCTAAATCTAACAAATCTTTAGCAGAAAGTTTCATGGCTTTAGCAGCATCAAGCATCTTTTTTGGGTCTCTCCAAAGAATTGTCGCACATCCCTCGGGAGAAATAACTGAGTATATTGCATTTTCCAACATTATAACTTTATTGGATGAGGCTAATGCTATCGCCCCACCTGAGCCCCCTTCACCAATAATTATCGCGATAGTTGGAACAGTTAAACTCATACAACATTCAATTGACTTTGCAATTGCCTCAGCTTGACCTCTTTCCTCAGCACCAACGCCTGGATATGCTCCTGGAGTATCAATAAAAGAAATAATGGGTATTTGAAATTTATCTGCTAACTTCATTAGGCGTATAGTTTTTCTATACCCTTCAGGTCTCATCATTCCAAAATTTCTTTTTATTCTACTATCGAGATCATCACCTTTTTCTTGTCCGATTACTAAAACAGATTTACCATTAAACTTACCAAAACCTGCCAATACTGATTGATCTTCTCCATAATATCTATCTCCAGATAAAGGGATGAAATCTTCAAATAAATTTTCTATGAAGAATTTAGATTTTGGTCTATCTTCATGTCTTGCTACCATTGTGGTTTGCCAAGGGTCTAGATTTGAATAAATAGCGCTTAATTTTTCATCTAATTCTTTTTGTGTCTGTGTAATTTTTTTGGTATCTACCTCAGACAGTCCACTCTGATTATATGGATCCTTGAGTTTTTCCAATTCAAGCTCAAGATTTTTTATTTCATTTTCAAAGTTAAGATAATTTTTCATTTGAATAATTGCTTGTTAATTATGAAAAATGACAACAAAATGTCAATGCTTCTATAAATAATTTGACTTAATATTACCGTGGTTTTAGAAATATTTTATGAAATTAAAATATCAAACTGTTAATAATCTTAAAATTGCAGATAATTTACTTGCTTTTATAAATGAAGAGTTATTAAAAAATACTAGTATTTCACCCGATCAATTCTGGTCTGGTTTTGACAAAGCTGTTCATGAGTTAGCCCCTAAAAATAAAGAATTAATAAAATTTAGAGATGAACTGCAAAATAAGATAAATGAATGGCATTTAAAAAATAAAGGTAACAAAGTTGATTTAGGTGAATATAAAAAATTTCTTAAAGAAATAGGTTATTTAAAAGATGAGGGATCTAATTTTAAAATTGAAACAAAAAATGTAGACGATGAAATTGCCAAGATAGCTGGACCTCAACTTGTAGTACCAATAATGAATGCAAGATATACTCTAAATGCTGCCAACGCCCGTTGGGTAAGTTTATATGACAGTTTATATGGAACAGACATAATTGAGTCTGAAGAAGGGGGAAGCGAAAGATATGATCCTAATAGAGGTCAAGAGGTTATAAAATACGTTAGAGAATTCTTTGATAAATATATTCCTATAAATGGCATAAGCTGGAAAAATATTGCAAGTTTAAAAATTAAAAATAATAAATTGATAATTACAAAAGATAATAACGAATATAATCTCCTTGATGAAAATAAATTCATTGGTCATAGGGGGGATATTAACAAACCTGAAGCAATAATATTAAAAAACAATAATCTTCATTTTGAAATCATAATTAACCCAAGAGCTTTTAGTGCTGCACATGACATTGCTGGAATAAGTGATGTAATAGCAGAGTCTGCTATATCAACTATCTGTGATAATGAAGATAGTGTTGCAGCTGTTGATGCTGAGGACAAGGTTGTCTGTTATAGAAATTGGTTAGGTTTAATGAAAGGTGACTTAAAAATACAATTTGAAAAAAATGGTAAAAACTTAGAAAGAAAATTAAATCCTGACAGAAGTTTTATTTCTAAAGATGGTAAAGGTTTAAAATTACGTGGTCGAAGTCTACTTTTGATTAGGAATGTTGGACATCTGATGACTAATCCTTCAATATTATTAAAAGATGGAAGTGAAGTACCTGAAGGAATAATGGATGCATTTATTACTACTGCAGCTGCATTGCATGATTTAAAAAAGAAGAAGAACTCAAAAAATGGATCGATATATATTGTTAAACCAAAAATGCATGGGCCAGAAGAAACAGCTTTTACAAATCTAATATTTAACAAAGTTGAGGAAGTTTTAGGTATACAGCAATACACTTGCAAGATTGGTATTATGGACGAAGAGAGAAGAACATCAGCGAATTTAAAAGAGTGTATAAGATCACTAAAAAATAGAGTTTTTTTCATTAACACTGGTTTTTTAGATCGCACAGGTGATGAAATGCATACATCGATGGAAGCTGGACCAATGATTAAAAAGGGAGATATGAAATCCTCTACATGGATTTCTGCATATGAGAATAATAATGTTGATGTTGGATTAGCTTGTGGTTTTTCAGGAAAAGCTCAAATAGGCAAAGGTATGTGGGCTGCACCAGATAAAATGAAACAAATGATAACCGAAAAAATTGGGCATTTAAAAGCAGGAGCTAATTGTGCATGGGTACCATCACCAACTGCAGCCTCTTTGCATGCTCTTCATTATCATCAAATAGATATTTTCGCTGAACAGAAAAAAATTTCAGATAGAGAAAAAGCAAAACTTGATGATCTTTTAACTATTCCAATTGCAGATAGGCCCAATTGGTCTGTTGATGAAATAAATGCAGAAATTTCAAATTCAGCACAAACATTACTTGGTTATGTTGTTAGGTGGATAGATCAAGGCATTGGTTGCTCAAAGGTACCTGATATCAATAATGTTGGACTTATGGAAGACCGTGCAACACTAAGAATTTCATCCCAACACATAGCTAATTGGATACATCATGGTATTACTACTAAAATTCAAGTAACTGAAATTATGAAAGAAATGGCTAAAGTGGTCGATAAACAAAATGAGGGAGATAAAAATTATACAAAAATGAGTGGGGACTTTGAAAAATCTTTAGCATTTAAAACAGCATGTGACTTAATTTTTAAGGGAACAGAACAACCTTCTGGTTATACAGAGCCTCTTTTACACTTAAATAGGTTGGAAAAAAAATCTATTCAGAATTAATTTTTGATCTATTTTTAAAAGCAGAGAATAAAGTCCCATCATCTAAACTTTCTATTTCTCCTCCAACTGGCAGTCCTTGTGCTAATTTTGTAATTTTTACTTTAGATTTTTTCAAACTATCTTGGATATAATAGGCAGTCGTTTGACCTTCAACTGTAGCACTTGTAGCTAAAATTACTTCCTCAATATTATCTTTATTCACTCTTTCGACTAATGAATTAATTAATAAATCCTCTCTTTTTTGTCCCACAGAAGAAAGTGTACCCCCTAAAATATGAAAATATCCTTCGTATATACTTGAATTCTCTATACTCCATTGATCAGATATATTTTCGACTACACAAATTTTATTATGTTTTTTATCAATTAGTTTGCAATTACTAAAATTACACTCAATTGATATAGGTTTTAGTACACCACAAATTTTACATCTAGAAATATTCTTATATATTTCAGCTAATACTTTCGTCATCGGGTTTCAATCTCACTTATATTTTGCATCTTTAGAGTGGCCACTTAAAACCAGGAATTCCTAGGCCACCAGTTGCTTTTGAAATTTCTTCACTTGTTTTATTTTTTATTTGATTTTTAGCATTATTATGGGCAGCAACTATCAAATCCTCAATAATTGATTTTTCCTCTTTCAATACTTCGTCTGACAATTCAATTTTTTGCATTTCACCTTCTCCATCTAAAATTATCTTAACTGAGTTAGAACCTGAAACACCTTCAGCTCTTATCTTTTTTATATTTTCCTGACTTTCTTTCATCTTTGATTCAAGTTCTTTGGCTTTATCTAATATTTTATTAAAATCAGTCATCAGTTTTATCTTTATGTGAAACTCCAGTTAAAATTGCGTCAGGAAATTTGTCAACAAAATATTTGTATAAATCTGTTTTTTTTATATTTTCGATCATTTCTTTTTTTTGATATTGTTTTTTTTCATTCATAGAAATTTCACCTTTATTTTTACTGAACGTGATAATCCATCTCTGTCCTGTCCACTCAAAAAGTTTTAAAGATAAATCTTTAACAAAGTTTTTATCTAGATTTTCATTAAAAGAAATCTCGACTCTATTTTGATGAAAACTAACTAAATTTACATTTTTTTCCAACTCATATTTTAATTTCATCTCTTTTTTTTGAATGCAAATTTCCAAAAGATGCTCAAAAGACTTTATTAAAATATTATCTTCTTTTTGCAGTTTTGTTTGAGTGATTGGTTTATTTTTTTTTTCTTGAGTGATATTTTTTATTTGACTTATTGTTTCGCTCTTTAGGTCTGGCGTTGTGTCACTTTTTGAAACTTTTGAAATATCATTATCAATTAAATCATTTTCATTAAACTTAATAGATTTTAAATGCATCAATCTTATTAAAAACATCTCAATTGATAAATTTTGATTAGATACAACATCTAGTTCATCCAAGGTTTTAATAGCAAATTGCCAAAATAAGATAAGAGTTTCAGAATCAATATTATTTGAAATATCTTTTATTTTATTAAATTCTTCATCATTTAAAGAAAAGTTTACACTTTCTACAGTAATTGAATTAATATTTTTAAAATAATAAATAAGTTCTAAAAAATCATTTAAGAAAACTTTAGGCTCTACCCCTTGGTCATAAAACTTTCTATAAATTTGAATAACTTTTTCTTCATTGCCATGTAAAACTAACTCAAAAAGTTCAATTAATTTAGACTTATCAAAATAACCATAAATCTCTTGAGCTTTCTTTAAATCTAATTCCTCATTACTGCCCACACTTAACATACCTCTATCAAGTAATGATAGTGCGTCTCTAACAGAACCCTCAGATATTTTTACTATCAATTTCAAAGCATCATCTGATACATTACCTTTTTCTTTATCTTTAATTTCTTTTAAAAATTTAAAAAGCTCAGATGATTTTATTCTTGATAGATCAAATCTTTGGCATCTTGATAGAACAGTTATCGGGATTTTTTTAATCTCTGTTGTAGCGAATATAAATTTTAGATATTCTGGTGGCTCTTCTAAAGTTTTAAGCAAAGCATTAAATGCTTGTTTGCTAAGCATGTGTACCTCATCAATAATAAAAATTTTGTATTTTGATGAAGTAGGTCCATATCTTGAAAATTCAATCAAGTCTCTTACATCGTCGACACCAGTTTTGCTTGCAGCATCAATTTCTAATACATCAATATGATTTGAGCTGGATATAGCCTCACAATTTTCACACTTTACTTTACATTTATTGTCTATTCCATTAGAGCAATTAAGTGACTTAGCAACTATTCTTGCTATTGTAGTTTTTCCTATACCTCTAATGCCAGTAAATAAATAAGCATTTGGTATTTTTTTAGCTTTAATTGAGTTAATTATTGTTTGTGTAATTACCTCTTGACCAATGAGATCATCAAAAATTTGAGGTCTATATTTTAGAGCTAATACTTTACTGTCATTATTCATAATATTTTTAAGGAGACTAGAACCTGAATAACTGTCTTTACGACTGCTTCCGTTAAGATCTGGTCGGGTTCAAGCAGTACCCACCTCTAGCCTCCACAAAGTATTATAACAGTAATAATTTCTAATCTACAAGAAAAGATTAATCTTATTTTTCTCTGAGTTTGTCAGCTTCAAAAACACCTAGAACGTGAAAATCTTGACAATGTAGTCCTAATTCCTCTAAAGAATTTTGGACTTTTTTATCTTCAATATGACCATCTAAATCACATAAGAAAAAATATGAGTCAAAAGTATTTTTTTCAGGATAACTCTGTAATTTTGTTAAGTTTACTTGATGCACTGCAAAACCAGCTAAAGATTGATACAAAGCAGCTGGTTTACTCTTAAGTTTAAATAAAAATGATGTAATATATTTTTTCTTTCCAAATTCTGGTTGAGCAACGTTTTTTCCCATAACCAAAAACCTCGTGAGGTTACCTTTTTCATTTTCAATATTTTTTTGTATTACTTCTAAATTATAAGTTTTCGCACTTAAAGAAGATGCAATTGCCGCTTTTGTTTTATTTTTCTCTTTAGAAACCATTTCAGCAGAACCAGCGGTGTCTGCTCTTACATGCTCAATTAAATTATTTGATTTAATGAAATTTGAACATTGAGAAAGCGCCTGTCCATGGGAGTAAACATCTTTAATCTCAGAAATTTTTACTCCGGGTAGTCCAAGCAAGTTATGCTCAATTTTTTGAAAATATTCTGAATAGATATTTAACCTATATTCAAAGATAAGGTATTCAATACCTATATTTCCTGTAATTCTATTAGACTCAGGAATAATTATTTTTGCATTTACATCTTTTGATGCATTGATAAAACACTCATCGAATGTTTTGCATGGTATTATTTCGGCATTAGGATCAACTGATAATGCCGCTAAATGAGAATAGGCACCATATGTGCCTTGAAAATAAATTTTACTCATTTTGATTTATATTCCATTATTTTTTTTATAGCTACAAAATCCTCCTCTGTATCCACACCGATTGGAGAGAATTTTGCCAATGCAACATTTATCTCTATATTGTTATCTAGTGCTCTAAGTTGTTCTAGCCTATTTTTTATTTCATTAGATGACTGATCAAGAGAAATAAATGTCTTAAGTATTTCTTTTTTATAACAATAAATCCCTAAATGGTGATAAATTTTTTCATTTTGCTCATCAACTTTTCTCATAAAATTAAGCGCTTCAGGAAAATTACTTGTATCTAAATTTTTTTTTGTCATAACTTTTACTATATTTTGATCCTGAAAGGATTTTTTTTTTGTAATTATTGAAGCTAAAGTTCCAAAGCCTGAATCATTTTTTATCATTTGATTATGAAGATTTTTTATATCTTCAACATTCATTAAAGGTTCATCACCTTGAAGGTTCATGACTAAATCAATATTTGAGTTATCAATTTTTCGTAAAGCTTCATAAATTCTATCTGTACCTGTTTTATGAGTGTTTTTAGTCAAAATTACTTGACCTCCATTTTGTTTAACATCATCTACTATCTCCTGATCCTCTGTTGCAACAATAACTTCTCCAATATTTGCCTCCTGAGCATTCTTAAAAACATGCGAAATTATAGATAATCCATTAATTTTTAATAGTGGTTTGCCTGGCAGTCTGGTAGCTGACAGTCTGGAGGGAATTATTACTAATGTGTTCATTGGTTTTTTATTTTTAATACAATATAAACAGAGGCAAAATTGTACATCAAAATATGTAAGCAATTTACTATTTATAATGTTATACGTTCAATAATTTTTAAAAAAATGGATTCTTTCGAAATTAATAAAATAGTTGCTGCAGTTTTACTAGTTGCACTTTTAATTATTGGTATAGGAAAGCTCTCAGATGTAATTTTTTACGTAGAAAAACCAGAAAAACCTGGATATTCAGTTGAAGTCGAACAAGCTGCTGCATCTACTTCACAATCTACTGCAGAAACGATAGAAGAAAAAATAGATATAGCTGCTTTAATGGCATTAGGAGACCTTGTTACTGGAGAAAAAGTTTTTAAAAAATGTGCAGCATGTCATTCAATAGTAAAAGGTGGTAAGAACAATATTGGGCCTGCGCTATACAATGTAGTAAATAGACAAGTTGGGGCTGTAAGTGATTATAAATACTCAAAAGCTTTATCTGAATATGGAAAAAATTGGACGTTTGAGGAATTAAATGGTTATCTTATAAGACCGGCGAAGTGGATAAAAGGAACTAAAATGGCTTTTGCTGGATTAAGAAAAGAGAAAGATAGAGCATCAGTAATTTTATATCTAAATCAAAATTCAGATAATCCACTACCACTACCTTAATTTTCCAAAACAATATAAAAGAATAGATTTTTGAACATGAATTCTATTCAGAGCCTGTTCCCAAACTTTTGATTGTTTACTATAAAATATTTCTTCATCTACCTCTTTACCTCTGGGTAAGCAGTGTAGAAAAATACAATCTTTTTTTGCGTAATTTAAAAGTTGTTTATTAATCTTAAATTTTTTAAAATGTTTTAATTTTTTAGTCTTATTTACTTTATCATTCATTGATATAACTTTATCTGAAAAAATCACATCGGCATTAGTTGCTGCTTTTTTTGCATCATTATAAATAGAAATCTTATTTTTATTTTTTTTTATGTAATTCTTAATATCATTATTAGGTTCATAGTTTTTTGGACATCCAATATTAAGCTTAAATGAAAATTTAATTGACGCAGCAATTAAACTATTCAATACATTATTTGAGTCTCCAATCCATGTAATATTAAGTTTTGATATTGATTCTTTTTTAATTTCTTCAACGGTAAAAATATCAGATAAAATTTGTGTAGCATGTGAACTTGGACTCAGTCCATTAATTATAGGTATTGATAAATGTTTCTTAAATTCTGTCAATTTCTTATCGCTATCAGTTCTCAGCATAAAGGCATTGCCAAAATTTGACAATATTCTAGCAGTATCTTCTATACTCTCGGCACCTTTAGATAAATGTAACTCATCTGGTCTCAGTGTTAATGTGCTACCACCAAGTTGTTTGATAGCTAAATAAAAACTTAATCTAGTTCGAAGACTAGATTTTTCAAACATTTGTATTAACAACTTACCTTTTAAAGGTGTCCCTTTATCTAAATCAAGATTATTAAGATTTCTTCTTAACACTTTTCTTTTCTTAGCATCAACGATAATTTTTCTTAAATCTTTAGCTGGAATATCTTTAAGATTTATAAAATGTCTCATTTTTCCAACTCTTTGCAAACTTGATTTATAATCTTTATTGCATGATTAATCTCAGATTTTTTTACATTGAGTGGCGGTAAGATCCTAACAACATTCTCTGCTGCTCTTATTGTTAATACTTTTTTATCCATTAATTTTTTTATAAATTTTGCTTGATCTTTATGTAGCTGGATACCAATTAAAAGGCCTATTCCTCTTATTTCCTTGATGATTTTTGGAAATTTTTCCTTTAATTGATTTAACTTTAAAAAAAAATATTTTGACAGATTGTTTACATTTTTCAAAAATTTTTTACTTGTTACTATATCCATGACTGTATTTCCACAAGCCATGGCTAGTGGATTTCCTCCAAAAGTTGAACCATGTGTTCCAGGAAGCATACTAGCAGACACTTTTTTATTCATTAAAACTGCACCAATAGGAAATCCACCCCCAATTCCCTTTGCAATTGGTACTATGTCTGGTTTTATTTTAGATTTTTCAAAGGCTAAAAAATTTCCTGATCTCGAAATTCCACATTGCACTTCATCTAGAATCAATAGTATTTTTTTCTTATTACATAATTTTCTTAATTCTTTTAAACACCAATCTGGTATTACTTTAATACCACCTTCTCCCATAATAGGTTCAATCATGATTGCTGCCGTATTCTTATTAATTTTTTTTTTTAAAGATTTATGATCTCCAAAAATAAAGTGATCAAAACCTGATACTTTGGGACCAAATCCTTCTGTCATTTTTTTTGATCCACTTGCAAAAATAGCTGCAATTGTTCTACCGTGAAATGAATTTTTAACACACAAAATTCTGTTTTTATTTTGCTTTCCTAATGAATAAAAATATCTTCTAGCAACTTTTATTGCAGCTTCAGTGGCCTCTGCACCACTGTTTTGAAACATAACATAATCAGCGAATGTTTTTTGACATAATTTTTTAGCTAATTTTTCTCCTTCTGGAATTTGAAAAGCATTTGAAACATGCCAAAGTTTTTTTGATTGATTTCTAATAGTTTTAATCAATTTTGGATGAGCATGACCTAAACAATTGACAGCAATCCCTTGAACAAAATCTAAATATTTTTTACCATTTGTAGAATATAAATAACTTCCTTTACCTCTTGTAAATGAGATTTTTTTTCTGTTATAATTTTTTGCTAGGTAGCTCATTTTTTTTCCCCTAAACTTTTTATAAATTTAAAAATTAAACACAAGTTATGATTGAATTACCTTTTTAAATAATTTTTAAATAAAATTGTTGATAACTCTAAATAAATTATTGTTTAAATCAAATTTATAACACTATATTGTAGTATTAATATTAATTAATACAAAATATAGTATTTAATGAGTTGGACTGACGAAAAAGTTGCGAAATTGAAAGAACTTTGGGGTAGAGGTAAAACTGCAAACCAAATTGCAGAAATAATTGGTGGCATCAGTAGAAATGCAGTTATTGGAAAAGCTCATAGATTAAATTTATCTGCAAAAATAAAAACACGAGCAGCTACCTCAAATCAAAATTTTGAAAATTCTCAAGATACAAAAAACATAGGGTCAAATAGAAGTAGGAAAAACCGATTTAAATCACTCATAATTGAAAAAGATTTTGAGCCAGAAAATCCCAAACAACTAGAAGAATTAGATGAAAATTCTTGTAAGTGGCCAATTGGGCATCCAAATGAAAAATCTTTCTATTTTTGTGGAAGAACATCATTAAAAGATTTTTCATATTGTAAGTTACATCTGCTTTATGCCTACCAGCCAAAAAATAAAAAAGATGGATCATCTAATAAGGATAAAGAAGAAGTGCCTGAATTTATTGAGAAAAAAGTTCATTCTGCATAATTGTTAATAATTTGACTAAATTACTCTAGAGTTTTTTTTTAGAATATTTTTCAGTTGAGTATTGACCACCTTCTTTCCACATGTAGCAGTACTTTTTAACTTCTTGATCAAAAAGTTTTAAACTAGGTACACCAATATCAAAATTAGTTTTATATTTTCCAGAAACTATACTATCGTATTTTAAAAGTCTTAACTGATCTTCAGTTAATAAAGGATTAGGAAATAATTGAAAAAATTTAGCAGATAATCTGGCTAATGGCAAAGGCATCGGAAAAAGAATTCTTCTTTTTTCGATCAATCCAAGTAATTTTTCTACAATTTCTTTCAGGGTTATAACCTCAGGACCGATACATTCTAAGATATTGGACTTAATATCATTTGTAATAACATGGTAAATGATATCGGCTAAATCAGAGCAATGAATAGGTGCAAATTTAGTTCTACCAGAATAATATAATGGAAACATTGGAAGTCTATTTAACAATGTCATAAAATTAGTAGTGAAATTGTCGTCAACAGAGTAAACTACTGAAGGCCTCAATATTGTAGATAATGGAAAATTTTTTGCTATATTCTTTTCACCTTCTAATTTTGATTTAGCATAATTAGAGTCAACAGCTTCATTTATACCAAGAGCAGAAACATGAATAAATTGTTTAAGCTTATATTCCTTACAAAGTTTTGCTAGTAAAGATGGAAAAATTGCATGGATATTGTTAAAAGTATTAATTCCTTTTTTTTCAAACAAAACACCTATCAAATTTATGCATATATCAGCGTCCTCAAAAAGTTTTCTCATTTTCACCTCATCAAAGATACTTGACTCAACAACATCTAAATAGCCCGCATTAGCTTGTGTTTTTATTATATAACTCTTTTGGTGTATACTTCTTGTTACAACAGTAACCTTAAGGTTATTTTTAGTTAACTTTCTAATGAGATGTCTACCAATTTGGCCACTTCCGCCAAAAATTAGACAATTTTTTGGTTTCATATATATATGTTTAAAAATGAATATTGATATTAAACTTCACAAAAAAGATTTACCAGATGATTTAGAATTAGGCAATCTATTAGCTATTGATGGAGAATTTATGGGATTAAATATAAGACGTGATCCTTTGTGTCTCATTCAAATTTCGACAGGTAAAAATGATGCTCATATTATACAATTAGACAGATCAAACTATGATGCACCTAATCTAAAAAAAGTACTTGCAAATGACTCTATTACTAAAATCTTTCACTACGGGAGAGCAGATATAGGTCATATAAAACACTATCTTGAGACAGACACAAACAATATTTTAGATACAAAAATTGCGTCTAAATTGGCAAGATCTTACTCCGACAATCACTCTCTAAAAGCTTTAATCAAAGAATTTGTAAATATTGATATAAGCAAACAATTTCAAAATTCAGATTTTGGGGGCGAATTAACAGAAGCTCAAAAAAAGTATTGTGCGAATGATGTAATTTTTCTCCATAAAATTCATGAAGAGCTACATAAAATTCTTCTAAGAGAAAATAGACTAGGTCTTTATGAGAATTGTTTAAAATTTTTAAAAACAAGAGTTGAACTTGATTTAGCATACTTTAAGGATGATATTTGGTCTCATTAGTTAAATGAAAAAAAAATTTAATAACATAGCAAAAAATGTAATTGATTTAGAAATCAAAGGTTTAAAAGAACTTAAAAAATTTATAAATAATTCTTTCAACAAAGCAGTTGAAATTATAGCAACTTGTCAGTCAAAAATTATTTTTGGGGGCGTAGGAAAAAGTGGACTTATAGCATCTAAAATTGCATCAACCTTTTCCTCTATAGGGACACCTGCTTTTTCAATATCTGCAGCTGATTGCTCTCATGGTGATTTAGGTAGTATTACAAAAAGAGATGTATTAATCCTAATAAGTAACTCCGGAAACTCTGAAGAATTAAAAAATATTATTCAATTTGCTAATCGTAATAAAATTAAACTTATTGGAATAGTATCAAAAAAAAATTCATTACTTTATAAGGCTTCAGATATTAAATTACTAATACCAGAAGTTCAAGAAGCTGGTTTTGGAATAGTTCCAACATCAAGTACAAGTGTCCAATTGGCATTAGGTGATGCATTAGCAATTAGCTTAATGAATTATAAAAAATTTAGTAAACTTGATTTTAAAAAATTTCACCCATCTGGAAGTCTAGGAAATAAATTGAAAACAGTTGAGGATTTAATGCTCACAAAACAAAAGATACCCTTTATCAATGAAAATAGAACAATTGAAAATGGTGTAAAAATAATAAATCAAAAAAAACTTGGAATATTAATTGCGAGAAATAAATTTTTAAAAACAACAGGTGTTTTTACTGATGGAGATATTAAAAGAATTATTCAAAAAAATATTGACATAAAAAAAAATAAGATAAAAAACTTTATGAGCAAAAGTCCAATCAGTGTTGAAAAAGATACTTTAGCAGCAAGAGCCTTAAGTTTGATGAATGATAAAAAAATAACTTCTCTCTGTGTATACAAAAAGAACAATAAAAATAAAACTATTGGAATAATACATATTCATAATATCCTTATGTCTAATATTAGTTGAAATGAATAAAAAACTATCTTTACAAATTATCATTATTTTTATGGCAATAGTTTTTTCTGTTTTTTTTTTTAATAAGATTTATTCAAAAAAAGATATTGAAATTTTAGAAAATAAAGAATTCTCAAAGTTTGATGAGAAGAATCTGATTGAAGGGATACAATATTATTCAAAAGACTTAAAAGGGAATACTTATTTAATTGAGGCAGAGAATGGAATTATGGATCAAAATAATCAAGATATAATCTTTTTAAAAAATGTGAAAGCTAAAATAAATTTTGATGAAAAAAAAATTATTACTGTAAACTCTGAAAGAGCTATATACAATATAAGCAATTTTGATACTGAATTTTTAGATAACGTAAAGTTGGAATATGATGAGAATAAACTTTCTTGTGATAAAATTCTTGCTAAATTTTCGCAAAATTATGCCATTTTGTCTGGAAACTTAGAATTTAAAAGTTTAATTACAAAATTATATGCAGATCAAATGGAAGTTGATTTAATTGCAAGAACTACTAAGACATCTATGTTTGATGAAAATAACAAAATTAAAATAAAACAATTAACTAATGGCGTTAATTAAAAAATTTAGAATTAAAGAGTTCAAAAATAAGAAACCTGTTGCAAAGTTGGAAAAAATTTCATTGTCCTTTGACAAAAGGCAGATTCTAGATGACATAAATTTTAATCTAAATTCTGGAGAGATAATTGGACTTTTAGGGCCAAATGGTGCTGGAAAAAGTACGATGTTCAATCTCTTGATTGGTTTAATAAAACCAGATTTTGGAAAAGTATTTATTGAAAATGAGGACGTAACTAATTTTCCTATATATGAAAGAGCAAGAAAATTTAAGATAGGATATGTTCCTCAATATGGAGGATATTTTCATGATCTCACTTTGATTGAAAATCTTAAAGCTGTTGGAGAAATAATTATTAAAAATGAGAGAGAAAGACAAGAGAAAATAAGCTCTCTTATTTCAAAATTTGCGTTAGATAATGTTCAGGAAATTAAAGCTAAATTTTTATCTGGTGGTCAAAGACGGAAACTGGTTATTTGTATGGCTCTTTTAGGTGATCCAAAAATTTTGCTTTGTGATGAAATTTTTGCAGCTCTAGATGTACTTACAATTCATATGTTAAAAGAGATATTAGTTAATTTACAAAATGAAAATCCAAAAATTTGTATTGTTGTATGTGAGCATCAAGCAAGAGAGTTGTTATCAATCGTAGACCGAGCTTTAATCTTATCAAATTGCAAAATTATAGCAGAAGGCTCCCCTAACAATTTAATTAAGGATGAAAAAGCAAAATCTCAATATTTTGGAGACTTCTTTAAAAATTAAACTATACATATTATTATCATCTTAATGGGAAAAATTCTAAATATAAAAAAAAAAATTAAACCATTTAATAAAAGTATTTTTGTAGAAGGTGATAAAAGTTTATCTATAAGATGGGTATTAATATCATCATTATCAAAAAAAAAATCAACTGCATATAATTTATTAAAATCAGAGGATGTTATGAGCTCAATAAATTGTATTAAAACTCTTGGTTCAAAAGTAAAATTTGATCAAAATAAATGTGAAATTATTGGCAACGGTTTTTATATTAAAAAAAAAAGACAAATATTTTTAAATGCAGGAAATTCTGGAACTTTGGGAAGAATAATTTTAGGACTACTTATTAATTCAAGAAATAAAATCAAACTTATAGGTGATAAAAGTTTATCCAAAAGAGATTTTTCAAGAGTGATCAAACCTTTAAAAAAATTTGGTGCTAAATTCAATGCGAAAAAAAGCTTACCTCTTATAATGAAAGGTTTAGAAAATCCAAAGCCTATAAAATATTTTGAAACCAGAGGTTCTGCACAATGTAAAACATCAATTATGTTCGCTGCACTGAAAGCTAAAGGAACCACAGAAATTAAGGCAAAAAAATCAAGAAATCATACAGAGCTATTATTCAAATATTTAAAAATACCAATTGAGATAAAAAAAAGAAAAAACTTCGATGTAATCAAACTTAAAGGAGTAAAAAAAATAAACTGTTTAAATTACAAAGTTCCAGGAGACATAAGCTCTTGTGCATTTTTTTTGGTTTTGACTATTTTATCAGATAATTCTCAACTTCTTATTAGAAATGTGAATATTAATCCCTCAAGAACTGGGGTAATAAAAATACTAAGAAAAATGGGAGCAAATATTAGTTTTAAAAATCAAAAAATTTATAAAGGAGAGAAAATTGCTGATATTTTTGTAAAAAGTTCAAAAAAACTGAAATCGATAGATTGTCCAATAAAATGGAATAGTAGTGCAATTGATGAATTTTTAATAATATTTTTAGTGGCAGCTAAGGCAAAGGGAATATCTTATTTCAAGAACTTAGATGAATTAAATCAAAAAGAAAGTCCTAGATTAATTTGGGCCTCAAAAATTTTAAATTTTATGGATGTTAAAAATATCATGACTTCAAATTCTTTAAAAATCTTTGGAAATCCACATTCAATCTTAGAAAAGAAAATTGTGATAAGAAATTTTTTAAAAGATCATAGAGTTTTCATGATGAGTGCAATAGCAGCTTTAACTTTTGGTGGTAATTGGAAAATAAATGATGCAGACTCTATAAAAACTTCATTCCCCAAATTTTTAAAAATTTTGAGAGAATTAAATAGATAAAATCCTATTATTTTGAGAAAAAAAGTAAATTATTTATATTTTATTAATAAAAATTCTGAGTTTTACTATTGATAAATATGATAAATTTAAGTAGAACGTCATGCTTTTAAAATTAAAAGCCTTAAAGCATGGAATTATTTAAAGAAATAAACAACGCAAAGTCAAAAGAGTTTGAGCAATTACTCAATAGTCAATTATCAAGAACTAAAATAGAAGAAGGTAAGATTATTGAAGGTAAAATAAATAAAATTACTGAAAAATACGTATTTCTATTTATAGAAAATTTAAAGTCAGAACCTGTATTGGATATCAATGAACTTAAGAGCATGGGCTTAGCTGAAAAATTAAAAGTTGGGGAAAAAATTTCTGTTTTATTGGAAAAAATTGAGGATAAAAATGGAGAAGTTGTGGTTTCTGCAAGTAAAGCACAAAAAATTAAAGGTTGGGACAAGCTTGTGAAAGCTTATGAAAATAAAGAACCAATAATGGGAAAAATTACATCTAAATGTAAGGGTGGATGTATTGTAGAACATATTGAAACTGGTTCTCTAATGTTTTTACCAGGATCTCAAATAAGCGACAAACCATTAAAAGATATTAGTCATCTAATGAATGAACCTCAAAAATTTGCTCTAATCAAATTGGATAAAGTAAGAGGGAATGCATGTGTCTCTAGAAGAGAGATCATCTCGTCTTTCAAAAAAGAGGATAAAGCAAAAATTATAGAGAAATATAAAGTTGGAGATATAATTAAAGATGCCGAGGTAAAAGGTTACAGTTCATTTGGTTGTTTTTTTAATGTTAACGGTGAGCTAGATGTTTTGGTTCACTTACAGGAAATTTCTTACTCAAGAGTTAACCATCCTGATGAAGTTTTTAATATTGGAGAAAAACACGATCTAAAAGTAATTTCTGTGGATAAAGAGAAATTACAAGTTGGTTGTTCTGTGAAACAGTTATCACAAGATCCGTTTGAACATATAGAAAATTACAAGCTAAATAAAGTCTATAAAGTTAAAGTAGTTAAAATTATGGACTTTGGAGCTTTTTGTGAACTTGAACCAGGACTTACAACTCTTCTTCATTCAAGTGAATTAAGTTGGACTAAAAAAAACTTATCTGCAAAAAAAATGTTTAGAATTGGAGATGAAATTAATTGTGTAATAACAGAAATTGATAAAGAAAAGAGAAGAGTAGCTATATCTCATAGATTAACAAAAGAAAATCCATATGAAATTTTTAGTAAAAAATATCCAGTTGGAACGATTGTGGAAGGAGAAATTGTAAACAAAAATGAATATTCATTATTTGTTAAAGTTGCGGATCTTGATATTGATACATTTCTCCATTGTAATGATTTGACCTATTTAAATAATGGTGAAGAAGAACTAGAAAAATATAAGAAAGGTGAAAAAATTAAAGTTAAAGTTTTAGAGATAAAAACTTCAGAACAAAAGATAAGAGTAGGTCTAAGACAAACTCAAACAGATCCATTTGATTGGTTTAAAGATAAAAAAGTTAATCAAACAATAACAGTGAAAATCATATCAACAGACAATAAAGGTTTGATAGTCAGACCTGAGGGATGTGAAATGGACTTTTCAATTAAAAAATCTCAAATAGCAATTAATGCTGCGGATGCTAGGCCATCAAGATTCACAGGTGGTGAACGTATTGATTGTGCTATTGCTGATTTAGATTTTTCAAAAAGAAAAGTTAGTTTAAGTATCAAACTCTTGGAGGAAATTGAAAAAAAAGAAGCATTGGAAAAATATGGATCCGAGGGATCAGGAAAAAATTTGCCTTTCTCCTCGCTTTCTGAAGATCTAAAAAAAAAAGATAAAAAAGAATAAAGTTTAAACGAAAATAAATTGGCTGTTGTAAAATCAAATATCTTAAAACAACTATCAAAAAATTACCCAAATTTTCTTAAAAAAGATCTTGAGAAATTTGTTAACATTATCTTCGATGAGATAAAATCCACACTAAAAAGAGGTGAGAGAGTTGAAATTAGAGGTTTTGGAGTTTTTTCAACAAATGCTCAAAAAGCTAGAATTTCACGTAATCCTAAAACAGGAGAGAAAATTAATACTCCAAAAAAAAAATCAATACACTTTAAGTATGCTAAAGATATGTTTAAAAAGATAAATAATGAAGAAGTGTAAAATATTTATTGCTTGTGATACTACAAATATTTCAAAAATAAAAAAGATAATAAAAGGAACCAAAAGTACTAAAATAAAAATTGGATATAAATTTGGATTAGAATTTTTAAACTCAATAAATGGACAAAACTTTGTCTCAAAATTGAGAAAAAAAATAATCTTCGCTGATCTCAAAATTCACGACATTCCAAATACTTGTGCCTCAGCAGTAAAAGCAATTAAATATTTAAATGCAAACTATCTAACAATACATATAAGCTCAGGTTTACAGGCATTGAAAGCAGCTAAGAAGAATTCAGGTAAAACTAAGCTAGTTGGTGTAACTATTCTTACTTCTTTAGATAATAAAAGTTTAAAAGAAATAGGATTTAGTAGAAATTTAAAAAAATTAGTTCTTCATCAAGCTAAATTAGCTAATAAAGCAAAACTGGATGCTATAGTATGTAGTGCACAAGAAGTTAGTATTGTGAAAAAAGTTTTTAAAAAAGAAATAATTACTCCTGGCATAAGATTGAATAAAAATTCTCATGACCAAAAAAGGATTTTAACCCCTAAAAAAGCTTTTAAGAATGGAAGTAATTGGCTTGTAATAGGAAGACCAATAACTCAGGGAAATATTAAACACAATATGAAAAAATTAATTGATCATCTTAATAAATGATCCTTAAATCGAAAATATGTGGTGTGTCAGACTCTGCTACATTGAAATATATAGTTAACCATAACTATCCACCCAAATTTGTTGGGTTTATTACAAATTATCCAAAATCAAAAAGGTTTGTTCCTCTTGAAAAACTCAAAGAACTTTTAAAAATAGATAAAAAAAATTCTAATTATGTTTCAATTTTAGTAGACCCTGATGATCAAATTCTCGAACAAATTAAAGATTTACCATTTGATTATTATCAACTTTACAATTGCACACCTGTAAAAACAGATGCTATCAAAAAAAAATACAACATAAAAATTATCACTGCATTAACCGTTGAAAATATTAATCATATAAATAATTATAAGCTATATAAAGATATTGCTGATATATATTTATTTGACGGCAAAGGTTATGAAAAAAGTGTGTCTTTTGATCATTCACTATTAGAAAATATCAATTTTGATAAAGAAGTTATGATTGCAGGAAATATTCAAATAAATGAAAATCTTGAAAATTTAAAAAAAATAGCTGATATTATTGATATTTCTGGCGGACTTGAAACTTCTGGATTAAAAGATATTTCCAAAATAGAAATCTTTTTAAACAAGATTAAAAACTTAAATTATGAGACTTAAAAAAAATATACCTCTTATAGATCAACATGATAAAAATGGATTTTGGGGTGGAAAATTTGGTGGTAGTTTTATTCCCGAAACTTTAAAAAAGCCAGTGGAAGACTTAACTAAAGAGTTCCAGAAACTAAGAAAAAATAAAAATTTTATAAAAAAAAGGGATTTTTATTTTAAAAATTATGTAGGCTCTCCTACTTCTTTTATTAAACTTGAAAATTTATCTAATCATTTAGATGGAGCTCAAATTTGGGCTAAAGTAGTTTCTGAGGCAAATGGTGGAGCTCACAAAATATACAATGCAACCGTTCATGCCCTAATTTGTAAAGCTATGGGTAAAAAATATATTGTTGGTGATACAGGTGCAGGATATGCAGGTAAAATGCTAAGTATGGCAGCAAAAAAATTTGGTCTTAAATGTAAAATTTTTATGGGAGCTAAAGATATCAAAAGGCAAAAACCTAATTGTGATGCCATGAAAAAAAATGGAGCTGAGATTGTACCTGTTTATACAGGAAGTCAAACACTTGTTGATGCAGTTAGTGAATGCATGAGATATTGGGTTTCAAATTGTGACACTACTCATATGGCGGTTGGAAGTACAGTTGGACCTAACATATTCGTAAAAATTTGTGGTTGGAGTACTTCACAAATTTCAAGAGAACTTAAGATACAATTAAAAAATGAATTTAATAATATACCAAAAAAAATTAAATTAATAAATTGTGTTGGTGGAGGAAGTTCAGCTTATGGTTTCTGGAGTGAATTCATTGATTATGACAAAAGACAAGTTGAATTAATTGGAGTTGAAGCTGGGGGACCAAAAAATTCAAAACTTCATGCTGCGCCTTTAAGTAGAGGCGCAAAATTAGGTATATTGCACGGTGCCGCTGCATATTGTTGTCAAGATAATGACGGTCAAATTAAAGAAACTGAATCTATCTCAGCAGGCCTTGACTACCCATCTGTTTCACCTATTCACTGTTTTTTAAAAGATGCTAACAGAGCGAGATACACATTTGCAACTGACGAAGAAGCGCTTAATGCTTATAAATTAGTAACAAAATTTGAAAAACTAAATCCAAGTCTAGAACCGAGTCATGCTTTTGCAGAAGCTATAAAAATTGCTCCAAAATTAAGTAAAGATACAATCATAATAGTAAATTCGTGTGGTGACGCTAAAAAGGACCGTGATATTTTGAAAAAAAGATTGGGCAAATATTGATGAAAGAATCTTTATTAATTCAATCCTTCAAAACTGCCGATAGAGAGAATAGACCAGCACTTCTTACATATACGGTAGCTGGAGATAATACAAAAAAGAAATCTTTAGAGATTTTAAAATCAATATCTAAATACGCAGACATCTGTGAACTTGGATTTCCGCATAATACACCTATAGCAGATGGTGGTCAAATTCAAACAAGCTCATACAGAGCTATCAAAAATGGAATAAAGATAAACGATGTTTTTTCAATTGCTAAACAATTTAAAAAGCAAATTAAAGATAAGCCAATTATTTTAATGGGTTATTACAATATGATTTATCAATACCGAGAAAACCGATTTATCAATATGTGTAAAAAGTCTAATATAGATGGATTGATTGTTGTCGACTTACCTTATCCGGAAAATAAGAATTTTGCATCCAAATGTAAAAAAAAAAATATTAATTTTATTCAACTAATTTCACCTACAACTTCTAAAAAAAGATTAAAACAAATCATAAGAGACTCTCACGAGATGATTTATTATATTAGTATGCTTTCCACAACTGGAGGAAAGTTGAAAATATCACCGAAGAAAATTATAGAAAATTATCAAAAAATTAAAAAAATTAATAAGACTAAAAAAGTAGTTATTGGATTCGGAATTACGGACAAAACAATTAAATCCTTAAAAATAGCAGATGGTTTAGTTGTAGGAAGCGCTATTTGCAAAGAAATTACAAACTCATTAAAAAAAAGACAAAATACCGTCACAAATGTTATTAAAGTGGTTAAAAGATTAAAAAATAAAATAAAATGAATTGGATTACAAAAATAATTAAAGCAGGCGAAAAAATTAAATCTGCTATTCATAAAAGAGCCACTAAAGAGGATATAGCAAATAGCGATTGGACTTCATGTTGTAAGGGGCCAATTTTAAAAAAAGATTTTGAAGAAAATCTTTGGGTTTGTCCAGATTGTAACAAACATCACCGGATTAACCCAAAACAAAGATTTGATATTTTGTTTGGAAAAAATAATTACCAAATATTTAAAACACCAATTCCCAAAGATGATCCTTTAAATTGGACAGATTCAAAAACTTATAAAGATAGATTAAAAAATGCTAGAAAGAAAACTGGTATGGATTGTGGGATGATGGTTGTGTCAGGCTCTATAAATAACATCAAAATAACAGCAGTTGCATCTGATTTTGATTTCTTGGGTGCCTCAATGGCTGCTGCAGAGGGTGAAGCCTTTTTATATGGAGTACAACATGCGATTGAGAACAAAACTCCATTTATTTGCTTTAGTAGTGGTGGTGGAATGCGAATGATGGAAAGTTTAATTTCATTATCACAAATGACTCGAACAACCATAGCTATAAATGAGTTAAAAAAAAATAATCTGCCTTACTTAGTTTGTATTTTAGACCCTACAGCAGGTGGAATCACCGCAAGTTATGCAATGCTTGGTGATATTCATCTTGCAGAACCTGGGGCACTTTTAGCATTTGCAGGCGCACGTGTTATTCAAGGAACAGTAAAAGAAGAATTGCCTGAAGGATTTCAAAGAGTTGAAAAAAATCCTGCTTTCGTAGACTTAATTGTTAAAAGAAAAGATCTAGCAGAAAAAATAGGAACTTTATTATCCATACTGTTGAAGAAAAATTCTGCTATAAGTTCTGAGAAAAATGAAACTTCAGAAAACACTCAATCGCTTACAAAAGCTGCATCCTAAAGAAATAGATCTTAGCCTTGATAGAATAAAAAAACTTTGCCAAAAATTAGGAAATCCACAAGATAAGATCAAATCAATATCTGTCGTAGGTACTAATGGTAAACAATCTACAATCAACGCAATTTTTTACATATTAAAAGAAAATGGCGTTAAATGTAATGTTTATACAAGTCCACATATTAAGAAAATTAATGAAAGATTTGTTTTTAATAATGAAGAATTAGAAGATGAAAAGTTAGGTTATCTTTTTGAAGAAGTTGAAAAAATCAACAATAAAGAACCAATTACGTTTTTTGAAATCTTAACTGCATGCTATTTATATAAAGCGGCAGAGTACCCAGAGAATATCAATTTAATTGAAGCAGGTTTATTTCATCGATTTGACGCAACAAATGTTCTAAAAAATAATTTAGCTAGTGTTGTATGTCCTATTAGTAAAGATCATCTTGATTGGTTGCCAATTGACAAACAAACCATCAATCAAATTGTACATGAGAAGACATCAAATCTTTTAAATTCTAATATAATTGTCTCTAAACAAAACTCAATTGAAACAACAAATTGTATAAAAAAAACAATCTCTAAAAATTTATCAAATAAATTTTTTTTTAATGAAGATTTCAGTTTTTCAAGTGGAGAAAATGGTTTTTTTAATTATAAGGATAAATTTGGGACCTTAGAACTTCCAATGCCTAATATTCTAGGAAAATTTCAACTTGAAAATATTTCAACTGCTATTGCTACTTTAAGAGTTTTAGATTTTGATGTCGGAGACGAGGATATTAAAAATGGAATTAAAAAAATAAAAAATATTGCTAGATTACAAGAAATAAAATCTGGAAAATTAAAAAATCTTGTTAAAGATAATAGATTATTGCTAGATGGAAGTCATAATGAAGATAGTTCGAGAGTTTTAAATGAATATTTAATGACTTTAGATTGTGACAAACATCTTATAGTAGGAATGATGGCAAATAAGGATCATGAAAAATATATAAGCTATTTCAAGAATATTTCCTCATTCACTACAATTGATATTCCTAATCAGCCAAATGCTATTAGTGGGGTTGAATTAAAGCAAAAGTTTCAAAATTTGCCAAATATTCAATATAAAAAAAGTATAGAGCAAGCAATCAAATCTATTCCATTAAAAAAGAATGATCTGTTAATAATTGCTGGGTCTTTATATTTAAGTGGAGAGTTTCTAAAATTAAATTAAATATTTTTTTCTAAAAACTCTTTCATGTTGCTCTCTGGTACTCCACCAACTTTTCTGTCTACTTCAACGCCTTTTTTATAAATTATTACTGTTGGTACACCTCTTATTCCTGCTGCACTTCCAGTATTAATTCCTCCTTCTTCGATATCAGCATAATAAAAACCAGCCTTATCTTTATACTCATCAGCCAGTTTATCCATGATTGGTTTTAATGCTTTGCAAGGTCCACACCATGCAGCACTAAATTGAATTACTGAAATATCTTCATTTTTGATTTTATTTTCAAAATCATCATCTTTAAAATCTATAAGCATATTTTTTCTCTTAAATAGTCAATTTCAGTATAAGCCATATTAACAGTTTGCCACTTTTCCTTATTTTTACTTAAAATTCTTCTAGCAATTTCACTTTTGATATTTTTATATAAATCAGGTGGTAAAATTTGTGGAGCTTCTTGATAAATAATTTTTTGGCCAAACCAACTGCACCTTTTGTCTTGAAATTTGTCTAACATTCGTAATTTATCTTCCCATGATGAGCTATGCCATATTTTGAATAAAGCTGTATCTTTGTTAGGAATAAATTTTTCATATAACGTTTCCTCTGGTAATAGATCTTCTTGAGTTTTGGTTTGTTCTTTTTCCTCTGCTGCTTCTCTGTTTATAGTTTGAATATTTTTACAAAAATTTTCATTATTTCTCACTAAATGTGCTCTCTTTTTAATTGTTTCAAAGTCTAAATCTGAATATGGCTTTTGTTTTAATGCAAACTGTTTATCTAAAACTACTGGGGCTTTATTGGTTTTTAAAACTCTTAAAGCTTTCGGACTCATTTTTTTTAAAACATCCCTAAGTTGGTTGACAGATAAATTTAATAAAGGCTCTGGATCTCTACGACAGTCCCACAAATATCCCCATGAAGCATAAAACGGATGAAAGGAGTGCTTAGGGTGTAATGAGCAGCCAAGGTACATCATATTTCTTCCCTTTACATTTTCAAAAATAGAATAAATCCCCTCATTTGTTAAAAGTGTTTCAACACTAGATTTTGTTGATGTTTTTAAAAATTCTTCCCAATTTTCTTTATGTTTATCTTTAATTATTCTTAGAACCTTCAAAGCAGTATATGCATCATGATAAGCTGTGTGTTGTTGAGAAGTATCAAATCCTTGCATTCTAGCCAATGCTTCCAAAGCAAGACTTGGATTTCCAGCGTCTGTTAATTCTGTTTTTAAAGTTTCAGGATTTAAAGTTTGAGCTGCCCTTGCAACATGTAAACCATCATGTTCTTTATTGGGTGATGAATGGGTCGCATATGGGTACCGATTTCCTTTGAAAAAATTGAAATGAAACATTCTTCTATCAAAATTAAGATTTGACCAACCCATAAACATTGCCGGAGTACATTTTGTAAAAAAATTCTCAACAGCACCTAAAAAATCATAATGTGAATAATTACCCTTTGTTAGCAGATCTATGCTTGTTGAATTAACAAGTAACGCTTTTGCTGAAGGGACTTCTCCCTCAGGCATACGCCCTCGAATATTTAACTTTCCAATTTCTTTCAAATTCTTATCAACAACAACTGCTCCAACCTCAATTATAGATCCCCAAATGGTACTATTGGTTGTTTCAGTGTCATAAATTACAATTTTATTCATTTTTCATTAACCTTAGTTATTCATTTCATTAAATTTTTTTAATCTACCTAAAAATAAATTTTGATAAGTAATTAGTTCTGTACCTTGAATCTTAAATTCTTGAAATAAATTATCTACTGTGCAAACAAGAATAACACAAGCTGTGATATTAGATTTATGCACAGTATTATGAGCCAAAGAATAAGCTGCGGTTTGTAAAAACCAAGAGTCTATGTATTCAACTTTTTTTGGTTTATTGGATTGTTTAAAATCAATTATTGTTTCTTTTCCCTCGTATAATCCAACACAATCCGCAGTACCTGCATACTTCATTGGGTACACCATTGTGCACTCAACACCATATACCTCCTCTAATCTATTTGTTAATCCTTTATCAATAATTTCTTTTGCCATTTTTTTATATTGTTCGTTATCTTTGAAGAAACTTAAATTTTCTCTTCCTAAAATATATGACTCTAAATAACTATGCATTTGTGAGCCTCTGCTGCTTGCAGCCTTTGTAATTGCTTCAGCTTCTTTATGGCCAGTTCTTTCTCTCCAGTTAGCCAAAGCTGCTTTATCCTCCTCAGATTTGGTTGCATCAAGTATTGATGTAACACTTGGTAACTTTGTTTCTCCTAAAATATATCTTCTTATTCCATCTTCTGTAGCTCTTGATGATGTAGGGTAATTGTATTTCTTATTCCAACGCATGTGATTTCTTATAGTCGGTATTATCTTAAAA
>LULK01000055.1_pt1 | contig 37893 bp, 47 predicted proteins | sample 728181 | NCBI WGS metagenome assembly LULK01 (sample SAMN03860291, study PRJNA289734) | marine metagenome | biome: seawater column; feature: ocean; material: water; isolation source: Red Sea water column Station 169 - depth 10m | place: Saudi Arabia: Red Sea | collected 2011-10-15 | depth 10 m | reverse complement strand
CGTTCATTCCGTAGAGGTGTCCTTATTAGTGCCCATAGAGTAGGCGTACAGGAGGATGGAGTAGTTAATTAGATCAGTAATGGTATCTTCAAGTTTTTCGTCTTCCACCTTGAAGGTTCCAGTCTGACAGAAAGTGATGAGCCTGCTGACTTTATCGGTCATACGGACCAGAAAGCCCTGCTCTGTGGTGGTGATTCCTAACTTTTCTACCCTTGTGAAGTTGAGAAACGGGTCTTCTTGGTTGTCTCCGCCGCTATAGTCATGGTTTTTGCGTTCCATAAGCCGTCTGGCCTTGTTACAGACCTCAGAATGGATTTGCAGTAGTTCAGTACGGTTCACGGTTGCCATAGGATTGGTTCTCCAGTTCGCTCATTGTATTCGCCGGGACGGAGGATCCGAGCCATGCGAGCCTGAAGGAGAGCGTAATCCTCTGTCTCGCCAGCGTTTAAGTATGCGTCACGGACTGTTTCCCACGAGGAGCCATGCTCTTTGAGCAGGCGTTCAGCCGTTTTGGGGCCAATGCCGGGGCAGCCTTTGTAGCCATCCACTAGATCCCCCATCAGAGTTTGCTTGTAGAAGTTGAAATCCGCTTCTTTACCATCCACCCATGTTTCGCCCTCATCTGGCTTCATTGGGTTGTAGTGACTGCCTGCGATGGTTCGCAAGTCTTTGTCGATGGTCACAATTGTTGAACTGACATACGAGTCAGATAGCAAGCCAAGGACATCATCGGCCTCCAGATTGTCCCAGCAAACACACTCGTAGACATCTTCACAGAACTCACGGAGTTCGTAGTAAATGACCGGCTTACGCTTTTTCTTGCGGTGCTTCTTGTAGTCGGGAGACAGGTTCTTGCGGAAGTTGTTGCCCACATCGCTGAGAGCAATGATCATGTGATCGGCTTTGAGTGTCGCTTTGAGTGCTGCGAGGTTGGCGTTGAGTTTACCCCGTGCCACCTTCATGTCGGCATGGAGAGTCCAGAAGTCATCACCCCAGCAGATAGCCTCTTCCACAGTGGTGGTCACTTCGTACAGGACTACATCACCATCAACCAACAGGGTCTTCATCGTCAGATAACGCTCCGCCCGCTTTTGATGCCAGTTTGCCGATCTCGATTAGGCCGATGACTGCGTGATAGGAACCCGCGAACGCAACTGTAATGTCCTCACTGCTTTTCGTACGGTGCATTGCCCCAAGAAAGACCATCTCATCGAACCGACTTTGCAGTTCCTTGATCATGGCTTCTGCGGGGACATCAAACAGTTCGTTGTCTTCGGGTAGTTCCATCAGTGTGTCTCAGCCCAATTGTAACCGATCTTGTACTCGCCTGTCAGAGGGCACTTGACACCGAGGTCTTCTCCGGCATCTCTCATAGCGTCAACAGCCAAACTACCAACCTCGTGCCCTTGACTTTCGCGGCACTCAATCTGCATCTCGTCGTGAACATGAGCCACCTGCTTTGCCTTGATGCTGGGTATGCGATTGATGTAGAACCACAGATTGACTGTGGCTTTCTTCATGGCGATTGACCCAGCCGACTGAAGTAGAAGGTTCAAGGCAGAATGCTCTGACCTGATCTTCAACTTCCGTCCGTCAAGGGCCACCAGATGCGGACGTTGCCGAATCGCAGTCTTGATGGCTTGCTGTAGTTTTTGAATGCCGGGCATTCTCTGAAGAAACTGCTTCTTGATGCGGCGACCAGCAGTACGACCACCGCCAACGATGGAGCCAATCTTTTCATCACCCGCTCCATACAAGAAGGCGTAGATAAAGGTCTTGGCTTGGTTGCGAGTCTCAAGTCCCGCCGCCTCTTGGTTTGCTGTGTGGATGTCACCATCAAGGATCTCCGCTGTGTATCGACCTTGGTCATACGGATGCACATAGTGAGCCAGCATACGCAACTCTAACCCACTCATATCTGCACCCACCAACACGTTTCCCGGCTCCACCGTGAAGAGTTCACGACACTCCTTACCCCACGGGGAGCCTACGCTGGGGACTTGAGACATGTTGGGCTTGCTGTGTGTGCATCGCGTAGACACGCAACCACATGGGTTCACAGAGCCATGAATCTTCCCCCCTTTCTCCAACTTAAGCCATGCGTTTTCCCCTTCAGCCAGTTGGCCCAGACGCTTGTTGACAAGCAAGTATCTGGCAACCAACTTGGCCTCGGGGTAGTGGAGGGACGTTAATACAGATTCGTCTACCTTGGGTTGTCCGGATTCGGTGTAGTCAGCAGGTTCCCACCCATACTTCTCAATCAGTCTCTCCGCGATTTGCTTTCTACTGCCCGGATTGAACGGTACTTCTTTTGTCTTTGTCTTCAATTGGATGATGGCTGGGGGGAAGACTTCTTGGAGTTGCTCTTTGATGCGGCACTTCTCATCGAGCAGCGTGGAGTGTAAGGCTCTAGCCCTTTCTCCGTCGAACACGAATCCGTTGATCTCTTGTGCGTGAATGATTGCCGCGAAGTCGTGTTCCAGTTGGGTGGGGCGGAAGTCAGGATCCTCCTCTTGAATCCGCTTCCAGAGAGCAACGGTGACCGCTACGTCCTGCTTGCAGTACTCAGCCATCTCCGGCGTAAAGACCGACCAGTCCCCGTCCTCTGCGAAGTCACCCTTGTGGATGCCCAGCCTGACACCCCATGCTTTGAGTGAGTGACTACCCATGAGTTTTCGAGGGAACTCAATTGCTTGGTGGTCAGTTGACATTAAATCCCCAAACAACAAACGGCTCATCACCAGAGTGTCTCGTACTTCGCCTTTGTAGTTGAAGTCGGGGTACAGCCGCTTGAGGGCACGAAGATCGAACTTCATAATGTTGTGCCCGATCAGCATCTCTGCTTCCTGCATGAGTTGCAAAGCATCACTGTTTTCCATGATCACGGGGTCTTCACCGTCAATGCTCATGGCAATGCAATGGCAAGTCTTCAGGCCACACAGTGTGTTGAAGTCCTTGATTGCATTCGTCTCTATGTCAAAGATTATTTTCTTCGGCATACTTCAGAATCTCCTTTACTTGTTCTCCGTATCCCATCTCAACCAGCATGTCACGAATCTCAGGGATCTTAACCAAACCCAACTTGAGCCGTGGGATGAGGCTGAACTTTTCAATCTGCTCCACACGCTGTCTCGTGATTGGTCGCCCTTCCTGTTCGCTGATGTGCTTGGCAATCTTGGTGTACGGATATGGCTCGCCCTTCCAAGGCATGTCGCAATACTCCGCACCCTTCGCACCTTCGACATCTTCAATCGTCTTCATGTCAACAGGAGGATGGAACTCCAGCCCCTTTCGGCAACGGCTGAAGCCCATATTCCTGATGCGTTCGTAACGCTTACTCGCCATTCGGAACCTCAACAATATCGGGTGGAACCCACTCAAGAAGTCGCCCGTTCTCACGACCGTACTCCAGAGTGCAGGCTTCGCCCGTGTCCCCAGCATAACGGTTCTTCAGGACACGCAAGGTAAGGTGATTGGCATTCGTATCGTCTTGCTGGTTCCGCTCGCAGCCGATCACTGCGTCAGAGAGTTGTGCGATGGCGTGGGAGCCACGAAGTTGGGCAAGAGAAGTAGAACCACCCTCTTCGTGTGACCGACCTTCTGGACGGCGGAGGTGTGAGATCAGACACAGGTGGACACCAGTCTCTTCGATCAGGCTCCGCAACTTGGTCATGGTGTTGTCGATCATCCGACGCTCATCACCTTCGCTCAGAGCAGACACCACGATGGAAAGGTGATCAATAAAGATGAAGTTGCAGTCCATCGCACGAGCCATGTACCGCACTTGATTGAGAAGATTACTCGGGTCAATAGATCCCCAGTGGTCGTACATCACACACTTGCCCGAGCCGACAGTGTTCTCAAAAGCCTCACGCTTCATCTCCAACGTAATGCTCTCGTCCCACAGGTGTGGGGGCTTTGCCATGTGGATGCCCATCAGACATTCGGATGTCTTACGGATGGATTCTTCAAGGGCGATGTAGCCCACCTTCTCACCCACGCCCATCAGGTGGTACGCAAGTTCACGGGCAACCGATGACTTACCAACACCCGTGCCTGCGGTCAGGGTCACCAACTCGCCGCCACGCATGCCAAACAACTTCTCGTTGAGTCCAGCCCACGGGTAGGACACAGACTTGATGTTGCGTTCTTCGGTGATCAGATCCCAGCAGTCAGCACCATCCACCACACCGTCAGGTCGATAGGTCTTGGCTCCATAGATTCCGTCAACGATTGCCTTGGAGTTGCCGTTCATCAACGCTTCGTTTGCGTCTTTGAATCCGAGTGATGTAACGATCTTGACCTTGCCGGGGCTTAGGACTTCCGCCGCCTCCTTGGCAGCCGCACGGCCTTGCTCATCTTGGTCAAAGCACAGCACAACAGTTTCAAAGGTTTCCAGCCAGTCGATGTTCTTGGCGATGAGCCGCTTGGCGGACTTGCATCCATTAGGAATCGAGACACATGGGTACTTAAGTCCAAAGGCTTGGTTGACGGACAGTGCATCAAGTTCCCCTTCGGTGACCACGACCATCTTCCCCTCGTTCCGCCATAGGTGCGAACCGTAGAGTCCAACTTTCGTCGTTTCGCCCAGCCAGACAAAAGACTTGTCACGAAACCGCAGTTTCTGAGCAACAACATTGCCTTCACTGTCGCGGTAATTGGCAACGTGACAAGCCTGCCCGTTGAACTTACCCACTCCATAATCCCACTTCTTACATGTGTCTTCATCTATTTTTCTCTGCTTGAGATGCTTGATCTCATACTTGATTAGGTTTGCCACTTTAGGTTTCTCCACTGGTTGTCGTTCCTGCCCGTCTGCATGTTCGTAGTACTCGCAGCCAAAGCAGTAAGCGTGCCCATCACTGTAACGGGCAAGGTTGTCCTTACTCCCACACTTGGGGCAAGGCTCGTGTCTGAGGAATTCGCTCAACTTCTTTCACTCCAATCAGGATGCCGGGGGTGTCCCCGTATTGCTTTGTTGTGGTTGAACAAACGATTTGATCATCGTCGTACCACAGGAACCGATTGAACGAGTCGAGGGTCTTGAAGTAATTGTCAACGTCACCACGGGGAGCCAATCTATTTGTCTTCTTGGGAGAAGGCAAGTAAAAACTGGCGAACATAGTCAGCCACCCACTGAGAGGGAAGATGTCTGGCAGTGTCGAAGCATCCTTCAAAGTCTCCACTTGTTTTCGGAATGCTGTGTATTTCTTCGCGTAGTAGACCCTACCCTGCCTCGTGACACGGGGTCTTGAGGCAGGGACAGGATCCACTGGTATCCAGACTAAATGGGGGAGGCCGTCTGGACGGAGAAGAAAGGATATCTGATCAGAAGGGGATGTCGTCTTCGGCAGCATGGGAGGTCTGAGTCTCCACGCTACTTGAGTCGAAGCCTTCTTCTGCTGAGAAGCCGTGAGCCGAAGCATCACCAGTTTTTCCGGTGAACTCCACGAGGTCGATCACTTGCACAGCCTTGAGTCGGAGTGAGACACCGAGGCCAGCCATTGCAGTGTGGTAGGGGACGATCTCGCAGGACACTTTAATCTTGCTGCCGCCGCCGATGTTTTCTTTGCCAGTGAAGGGCTTTGCCTTGGCATCGAAGATGGCTGGCTTTTGATCCCAAGTCTCGGAACCTTTGCCACCCTTGGCTTTGAGTTTGAACTTGACGATTCGCTTGGTTGCGTCTTCTTCGTGTTCGGTGATTGGGCTTGTGCCGTCCTTGAACTTGGTGTTGGGCTTCTGAGATCGGATCTCGTCAGCCAACTCGTTCTTGGCGGTTTCGATCAAACCTTCCAACTCTTCGACATCATCGGTATCGAGAATCAGTTGGGTGGTGTAAACGCCGTCTTCGTCGAACTTGGTGTCCGGTTCCGACAGGTGCGGGTAACGGGCAATGCCCACGCTGGTTGTGTACTTGGTAAGAGTACGTCGCATAGGGAATCCTTTCAATTCCAGTAGTAAGGTGATTCTAACACCTTGGTGATATCCAAGTCCCCACGTTGGGGAGCGGAAGGTAAGTGTACATCAGATGGCAACATGGTCAAGAACATTTGTTCGATTTTTTCAAGCATGTCATCTTCAAAGATTTCAACGGTTGCTTCACGCACCGCTTCGTTGAACAAGTCGCAGTCGGTGGCAAGGACAGAGGCGGAGTCGTGAACACCAAAGATATTGTTTACTCCTCTCTCCAAACACTTCAACACCGTCAAGCCAAGGATGCCACCAACACCGTCCAAAGAGTGAACAAGGTTTGCACAGATACCGTTGACAGTCTTGCGAACACTTGTCTCTCCATTCTCAACATTGATGCGATGTCTTCGCACGTTGCCTGCCACGATTGTTTTGACAGTTTGTGAGTTGTAGTTTTCGTACCGCATCTTGACTGGGAAGCCAAGCGGAGTCATCCAACGTGGTGTGACATCATGCTCAATGAGAATCTTCGTGCATTCACGAAGCCACTCCATACAAGTATGAGCAGCACCAACAACTTCGTTGATTGCATCCCAGATCAAAGCAGACAAGAAGTTGCAAGGAGCGTATGTCTCTTCACCAAAGGGATTGCTTCTTCCTGTCTTCAACTCTTTGTAAAACCACTCTGCGGTGTAAGACTGACAGGAGTAGAAGGTGGAGCCGTAGCACAGAGTCATCGTTTGTCGCTTTGTACATGAACGGGTGATGCCAAACTCCAACCACTTCTTTGCGTATGAGTCAGAACTCTCTTGGAGTTTCTGAATAACACGATCCGCGACCAACTGATAAGTATCAGATGGCTCGTGGTGCGGCAGCACGTTTGTTGACAAGGCGGACACTGGATCCTTCAGCAGCATTGCATAAATCTGCAAACCTTGTGTTGTGGCATCGAGTGCGACGGGGAGAGTAGTGCGGAACGAAGATCCCTGCAAGTGCAGTTCTGAAATTTCGTGACAAGCCGCCACAAAGCCGAACGGATCGTCTGCTTTTGTCCAATCCATATTTGCTGTCGGTTCTGATCCAACAGCCTTGATCATCTCGATATTGTCCTCACTCCACCTGTAGCGATCAGTAAAGGACTTCTTATCCATGCCCCACTTGTTGGCTGCATTGATGTAGAGCCATCTAACACCCGAATCGGTGATCTTGGCCCCGTCCTCGAACCTCAGAGTTGCCTTCGTCCACGACGGTCCCTGTGGTTGCCAATAGTGAGGAATGTAGTACCAACGGCCCCTGAAGTCCAGATTACCGGGGAAGTACACCCGATCATCTTTGAACCGCTCCATGACTTGCATGGTCTTCATCACCTGTAAACGCTTGGACTTCTGCCGCTCATTTTCAAAGTGGATGCGGGCTGCGTCTCTTCTCCACCTTTTGCGTGCGTCTTTATTCGTATCAATATCTACAGGCTTGTTGGGAATCTCATGGTCTTCCATTGAGGGCAGCCCACCGACTGGCAAGGCTTTGTCCCAAGCCCACTCAAGGAGGCCAGCGACCGTGTGATGATAGCGAACGGGCACTCTTTGTAGGGTGTTCACCGCACGGTACACGCTGTCCATCTCAGTCACCGCCAGTTCCTCAAGATACGCAGCGTCTTGCGTCTTGACCAGAGGGCGATGCCTGATGTTCAGGGCAGCGTAACCGCCGATGAACGGGTTCTTCCAATCGACAGGCCGTTCGACGGAAGGCAACCAGACAGGGAACATTATACTTGCTTCTTCGTGCCCGTCACGCATCCATTTTAAGATTTCGTCAGTGGGCCGGATGTAGGTGTAGGACTTACCACGAGCATCCTTGCGGGTCACGATCTGGATGATGCCTGTGTGCTGCTGCATCAACTCAATCAAGGTAAGACCGACAGCGACCGCCTCTTTCTTGTCCCAGCGACTGATCCCCATGTCGTGGTACTTGAGAGTGTTGTTGATGAATTTGCTTTTGGTTTTCTGGGATTTGTGCCGGTCAATGACACGGTGCATCTGCTTCCAGAGAGCAGGCTCATTCTCAGCGACCGCTCGGAAGATCAACTCATCCTCCAGCAGGCGAGCGATGGCAGCAGCCGTGGGAGTGATCTTCTTTTCCATGCTGATTGAGTCCAGCAGCGACCGGGAAGTGATAGTTGCCACCACACCAGCAGGGAGCATCTCGATGTAGGGGGCGGCACGATGTCTGCGTCCGGGCTTTGATCGGGTGGTGGACAGCCATGACTCAATGCCCTGCTCCAATGCGACAACAGCCCCGCTCAACAGTTGCCTGCCGACTGGGGTAGTGGTTTCCATTTTGGTTTCTTTGGCCCGCTTGACCTTGTGGTTGTAGCGTTCCTGACCCAGCCGGATCATCTCCTGTTCAAGTTTCTGCTGGGACTTACTCACGCGATCAGTGTAGCAAATTCTGTAGTGCTACAAAAAAACCCCCCGCAGGCCGAAGCCTACGAGGGGTCAACAAGGAGGAAATCTGTAGTGCTACAGATTCTACTGGGGGGTCAGGGAAAGTGTTATGGCAGCCGTCGTTTCAACCCAAACTTTTGCACCACAATTGAGTGGCTTGTTAGGTCGATATACAACCGAACTAACTCCGTGGATGTCAACCGACCAGCCCTTGTGATTCGCATCAGAAGTCTTGACGGTGACGGGGGGCTTCCATCCTGCATGCATCGGCCCACTTTTGGAGTTGGCACGGATGACATGCTGATTGATGTGGATGCGTTTGAGTTTGCCTTCTGGCAGGATCAACTCAGATTTGTCGTGAGAGATTGCAACGTGGTCGAAGTCAAACAGTTCGCCTTGGACCGTCTCACACTCTTTGTTGTAGATGCGTTCGTAATCACTCATTATTGCCCTCTTTCAGAATTGCTTTACCCATTGAGAGTAGATGTTCAAGGCCGTCCCTTGACCAAATCCAGACGTACGCACCAAGATTGTGTGCCTCGTTCGCATCGTCGTAGGTTTCGTGAACACCAAGATGTTGCAGCACACCGTCAAATTTCATGCCGATAAATTCTGTTTTGGTCGAATCACTCATCGTCAGGATCCCCTCTGCCTGTCTCGGCATCGTGACGCATGTTCTCCGTATGCTCCTCCTCCAAGTCCTCGTGGTACGACATCACACCCTCCACGCGGCTTTTGAGTTGGGGCAGTTGATACGCGGTGAACAGAATGAACTCCTGCTCGCCCAGCATGCGGCGTGCCTGTGAACGTGCAATTTCAAGCGTGCATTGACCAACGCGAGTGAACCCGCTGTTTGTACACGCATACCAGTCATTTCGTGGCAACCTCATAGGTCAACCTCCTTTGTAAGTAATTCCATACATTCGTCGTACTCTTCCATCGACATATCGTTTCCCTGATGGTTGCAGATGTCGAAGTCTGTCCACGGCAGGTTGTGAACTGACCCCCGGCTGTTAGTCCACCACGACAGAGATTCCCCGACGTACCGCACAAAACACCAGCCGTGAACTCGCAGTGCCTCTTCTGGTGAGTCGAACAGACCATGCTTGGCAGTGGCGATACGCTGAAGCAGTTGCTTCATCTCAGGATCGTCGTTGATCCACTTGCCCACGGACTTGGCGATGGCCTTGGTGAAGTCAGTCATGGCCTCGCCGTAGCCTTCAGAACCGCTCGCCTCTTGCCATGGCTTGCAGTCAAAGTTTTTCTCGTGCCAATCAACACACTCGTACCGCTTGCCATGCTTGGAATCAAGCGAGCCGTGAATGCGATCATTGGCTGCTCTTGCTAGTTCTCTAGACATTTCATCTCCTTGCTGGCCCACCACCCCCAGCCCATCCCGAACTGAGGGTGGCAGACCAAAATTTGTAGTGCTACAGAATCAGAACTCTGAAGCGAGTTGAGACAGGGAATCATCAATGCTGCTGGTCACATCAACAACACTGAAGCGATCATTGAGGATCTTGTCGAGCCGCCCGAAGCGGGACGCTTGCGTGATCACATTGCGACCACGGTCATTGGAGGTGAAGGCGTTGTAGAGCGAGTCCACAGTGCGTTCGCGGAACTCTGGATGCTCTGGCTCCTCCCAGTGTCCGAGGACACGCATCGTCGCCGCAGCACCGATGACACCCTCACGAGCCGCCTCCATGATGCAGTGCTTGGCATCGTCATCGCCGCACTCCACATTCTTCATCCATTCCACCCGCCGCACACGATCCTGAGCCACTGACGGAATGCCGCTGATGCACGCATCGAGCATGTTGTACAGAGACTCGAAGCCATCGTCCTCGGAGCCGAGGCCACGCATGTGCTTCTTGGACACCTTGCCCGCGACCTTGCCCAGCGTCATGCCGTTGGAGCAGACTTGGACACGCTCGCCCAACGCACCGCCAGCCCGTGTGGACATGTCGTATGAGTTGGTCAGGGCAAACTCCCACCAACGGTCGCCCGTGTCGGGGAGGTCAGGCCGAGAGATCCCGTACAGAGACAGGAACCTCCCGTACTTCTTGTGGTCCTTGATCTTGGGGTTCTTGACCGGAGCAGCCGCGTAGTGGACCGGCTCGGACAGGGTGAACCCGTGAGACTCAAGGAGCCGCTCCGCCATGTCAACGAACGTGCCGTGAGGCAAGACGCGGTATGTGTGCGGATACTGGGTGGGAGTGGGAAGGTTTTGGATGGTCTTGTCATCCACGATATCGCCCCAGTTGCCCGGATCGAACGGGGTGGGTTTGGGTGGATTAGCCGTTGCCGTCATTGGAATAAGCCTCCTGTGCTTGCTTGTATCTGGCTTGAGACACGGTGTTAGGAACGATCTGAATGTCTCGATTCTGTAGTGCTACAGATTCTGAAGTGTTGCCAACGAGTTGATCAAGTTCTGCAATCTTGCGTTGACGCAATCTGCCCAACTCGGTCTTGAGTCCAGCGGACACGATGCGACGAAGAATCTCCGACTTGTTGGTCTTGAGCATGGAGCCGTTGGACAGGTTCTCGTGATTGAGTTCCCGCACCAAGTACTCGATGTCCTCGCAGACTTTGGAGTCGGTTTGGAATGAGAGGGTGAAGTATTTGTTAGGCATCTGAAATCTCCTTGAGTTCTGTCTCTGCCTTGTTGAGTGTGTCCATCCGGCGGTCATTGGCCCACTGAGCCAAAGCCAAACCGAACTTTCCGATGTCACCGATGGTCAAGGCAGACTGCCCGTCCTCATCGTGACGATTGTCAAACCAAATGGTCAGACGCTGGGGGTGCTTGGCGTGGATGTTGGTCGCCTCAAATGTGACATAACCAAACTCCTTGAACGCATCACCCATCATTTGATGCTCTTTGATGTGCAACGCATGCACACCGTCCAGAGTCATGTGGAACGAAAGTTGCTGATCAATTCCAGACATTGAATTTCCTCTTCTGTTAGAAGGTCTGAGTACTGACGGAGCAGCCGTTTGGCAAGTTTGGCTGCCGTCTTGGGATGCTCTTTTGCTGCCGCGAATACGACATCACGTTTGAGCGAGACTAGCCACGAGCGGTTGTGTGGCACTTGTTGAATCCTCCTTGAACTTGGATGCCCCAACACCGTGAACTGTGATCTGAACGTGGGGGACTCGAACAGATCGTTCTGACATGTTGCCTTGGCACAGGTGACACTGGTCACAGGTCGTCCGTTTGCCGCCCTCATCAGATGCAGGACACACGATGAGGCCGCGTTTCTGTAGTGCTACAGATTTGTTGACCCGAAAGCAGCGATACCCAAGTGCTTCGGCTTGCTCCTGCTCCGCATCAGTCTCGACCGATGCCATGCAGATGTCAGCGAAACCGGGATCACACCATTGCCATTGATGCGTATATCCCGTCCATTGCTTCGCATTATCGCACAAATCACGCCAAATCTCAAGTGGCAGCATGGCTGGATCACCATACGAACCAACACGCAGCGAGCGACCCTGAAGCCGCCGTACATCGCAGCGACCTCGGGCCTGATAGTTCCCGCTCCGCCACGCCTTGTAGACCGCGTTAGGGCCGAGCAGATTGACGTAGCAGGAACGCTTGCCCGTGGTGAGGTCACGGCGATGCACACAGTCACCGCAGATGCTGGAATCTTCCCCATTGCGTGTGGCACTGATGGGATCAATGTCCTGCCGAAGAATCCAAGACTGAACCATTTGCCCAGTCTTGGGATTCTTCGTGCCAGTGAACCCAGTCAGGATGCACACGATGGGCTTGCCGTCCATGGCAGATGGCCCTTCGTAGACGATCACAGGAACCGCCCCACCGCGTAGATGATGAGCCATGTCACCAGACCGCCAGACAGGAACCCAGTCAGGTACAGCAGCCACTCGCCCGTGCCGTCGTACCACTTGGACTGATCGTCGATGTACCCACCAGCCACCAGTGGCGGTTCGTCGCCCTCGTGAGTGATCCCCAGCCTGTCAGACTCGGCAAACGGATTCTGTAGTGCTACAGATTCTGAATAGTTTGGGTCGGTGTCAGCCGCCAGCATTTCACGCATGAACGAGTCACGATCCTCGTCGGGCAGTAGGTCGAAAGCGATTTGCTCGCCCGTAGGCAACTTGCCAGTGGCGAGAGGTGAATCAGGTTTGATTTTGTGAGACATAATGCACACTCCTTGTTTTTGTAGTGCTACAGAATTTGGACAGCGAAGGAACAATTCCTCCATTGCTATATATTACCAAAATCAGTATGTAAGTCAATAGCCACCAGCGACTAAGGCAGCGACCACAAACCTATCACCCCTCCTCGCTCCGCTCGTCGGGGCTGTCACGCGGGCACAAAAAAAATCCCCCGCCCGAAGGCAGGGGACTGATTTTTGTAGTGCTACAGATTATGCGGCGGCCACAGTGGCGGATGCCTCGACAATCTCGGCTGCCTCGGCCAATTGGCCCGCGATCAATGCCAACTGCTCGGGCGTGAATTCGACCGCATGGGTGGACAGTTTGTCGATGATCGTCGAGAGAGCCGACTCGACTTGGACAAACGGAGCCTTAGTGGACTGACCCTCGGACTCGGGAGCATCGTCGGCGGTCGCTTTGTCGGCCTTGTTGGCTGCCTTCTTGCGAAGCGGGAAAGCGGAATCCTTGCCAGCACTGTCGCCATGCTTGGAATCCATCCAGTCAATCAATGCCTCGCGGCAGGCCTCGCGGCCTTCTTCGCTCATGTAAAAGACATCCGAGTCGGAATCCTTCGCAATGGCTTTCCATCGGTAGTCCTGCAGTTCTCCGACGATCCGATGCATAGAGCCGACTGGCAAGGCCTCAAACCCTTCAAGGCCCATAGCGACCGTGTATACATCCGCTTGCTTGATCCAATTGTTATGGCTCTTTGCGGACTTCTGTAGTGCTACAGCAACGTCGTCGATGAACGCTTGGCGGTCGTCTTTGGCAATGGCTCGGTACGCCTCGGCGAATGCCAGCACGAATGCCCCATGGGCGGAGCCTTGGAATTCCAACTCGGCCTTACGGAGTTTCTTGGCCGCGTTGATTGCTTTGTTAATCAGTCGTTTCATTTCACTAATCCTTGTTATGCGAGGCGAATTCCTCGATGCATGTATTAGAGCATATATCCCCCTGTAGGTCAAGCCGTCCCCTACAGAATCTGTAGTGCTACAGAAATGCAAACAAACGCCCCACGCCAAACGCATAACGCAAACAATATGTAGCACTACAGGTTTGCAAAATGCAGGGGGCCACGGGGGTCATGCTGTGCAATATGTGTTTTTCTTACCTTCTCAGATTTTTTTACCAAATTTGCCCGAAGTTCAGCAACAAAATGCCACCTTTGTTCCAAAGCGTCTTGATGGGGACTCTGTTTAGCCCGTTGTGCCACTTAAATCGCAGGCTCAGGACAAACATGAGCATCCATCGCCATCACAAAGCGGCTCAAGACACCGCATACTGACAATGCAGCCTCTTGGAATGATGTTGATGTTGCCCAAAGTCTCTGGATCGTTGTGCCTTGAACTGGCAATACGGACAACATGATCATCCTTGTGATACAACCAGCCAGCAGTCTGAACAACGACAGGATCAAGTTCAACTGCCTCTTCAACAGGAACCCACGGACGCTCTACACCAGTAATGTCGTACCACTCAATAAGAACCAGCATTAGAACCTCGGTGTCTTCTTCTTGGAGTCAATGATAATTTTCAAAGAAGCACGGGCACGCATTCCCCTTGACCTGCGACGTTTCGAGGGCATGTAGTCTTTTTTGTACCGCTCACCATTTGACGTTGTAGGCATTACTTGCTTCCTTTTACTCTGTTTGTCCGTTTAGACGTAATTCTCAAATTAGACCGACCATTGGAACCACCTTTGGACAACGGACGTTTGTGATCGACCTCTCGTGGGTCGCCTTTTTTCAATCCCATCTTTCGACGAGCCTTGTTTCGATTGTTCCGATTCCGCTTTTGCTCCGGCTTACCGTGGTACTCGTCGTACTCTTTGCGGTAGTTGCGTGGCTCTTTACGGGGCATCGGGTGTTCCTTTGCGTCAGGGGATTAACTCATAAACAGAGAAGAGGACAAGTAGGAAGTAGGTCTTTAATTCACCTAGATCCCTGAAGACCCCCCTTACCCCCCATAGGAGTAAGGAGAGTCGGACTTGGTGCTTCACCTGAGTCCCTTCGACCCCAGACCTTTCGATCCATATAGGTGACCCTATTACATCCATGTTTTCTCTTTGGGCTTACGACCAACAGCAGACTCCATGAACTTGTCCAGATCGTCCTGCAATGCTCGGGCTTTGCGGTCCTTCATCGCCTGCTCTGCGTCCTGAGCCATCTGTTCTGTCCAGTACGACACAGCCATCGCCAGCACATCCAACCGGTCATCATGGGCCAGCGATCCGCGATACTTGGTGATCCGGCTCATCTGGTACATCAACTGATAACGGAGAGCCTTCTCAGGGGGCATCGAGCGGGTGCTTTCGTAGTCCTGCTGAATCACGCTGCGATTGATCACCAACTTGTGACTGGTCATCACAGGCTCCAGCGTGTCAATAATCCGCTTCTCTTTCTGAGTGGTGTGCTTGACCTCCTCAATCGAGCAGGGGTAAATCTTCTTCAGCACAGGCTTAAGCAACTGGGTAAACATACCGTCACCAAAGTTGGCTTCGATACGCAGGGTGTTGACCTTCTCCTTCTTGGCAATCTTGCACAGGGCTTCCAGAGTCTCCTCTGAGTATCCCCCCGGCAGACCCCCCGCCTCTGTGACAAACAGGTAGCCATTTAGCATCTTGACCACGGCATATGCAGTCTCGTCAGCACCCCGTCCAGACGGGTCAATAGCCATGACTGAGCCGGTGTAGTCAGCCCATGCTCCGTCGATCACCGTAATAGGCCCGTAGAAGCGATCTCCCGGCAATCCGACGTTGGGCAGGTCTTCGACCACATTTTCCTTTGAAGCCCCCCAGACAGGCTTCTCCGGCCCCTGTGAGGTGTTTACGGACATGACGATCAGATCGCTGAGTTTGAGGGGGTAGCGGCCCTGATCAGACAGGCTGGAGTCCAGCATAAACTGGAGGTTGAATCCGGTGCGTCCGTAGGAGGCTTCCCGCTCCAGCAGATCCTCGTGGTCAAAGCGGTCGGGGTCTGTGGGTTTGCCTGTAATATCTGGATCAGTATCCAGTTCAGTAATAAGGGCAGGAGCCAGTTTATCTCCATATCCTTTTCGTTGGCTGCTAGATGGATATCTTGCGGGCCAAATACGAACCTCAAAGCCACGCTCCGGCATGTAGGTGTAAATACTGGATTCTGTCTGAGGCGTGCCCAGCACCACAATGTGGCCTCCCGGCTTCAGAACCGCATCGAACTCTTTCATCGTCTCTGTCAGTTTGTCCCGCATGGTCTGGGTTGCACTGTTGTTCAGAGATTCAACATCATCAGCCACGATCAGGTCAGCCCGCGATCCGGTGATTTGACTGGTGATTCCCTTGGACACCACGGACGGAGCGTGTGAGGCTTTGGCTGGCCCAACGTCAAATGCCACCTTGGAGTTCCGCTGATCCTCTGTAGGCTTCAGGTGACTCAGTATGGGCATCTCATTGATCATGCGGAGAGTAAAGGTGGAGAAGTCATCCGACCGTTGCTTTGACGCTGACACCACCAAGATGTTGCTGTTGGGGTTCAGAAGCAACTGATGGCATACATAAGCAGACGTAATCCAAGATTTGCCAACCCCACGAAAAGCCTCAATGACTCGACGCTTAGGCCCATTCTGAAGATACTCGGCAATATCGTATTGAATGCGAGTAGGAGCAGGAAGCCCCAAATGGTCCCAAGCCAAGTAAAGGAAGTTACGGAAGTCGGCAAGTTCATTCATGGGTTGCCCGTGCCGGGATTACCGAATTGACTGCCAGAGTCCTGTACTTGTTGTTCACTAAGTTGAAATTGCTGTGAAGCAGCATTGGTAAGACGCGGATTATTGCTTGGAGGAGGGCGATTGAACAGGTTTCTTTCGTTGCTGTATTGATCTCCAAATCTTTGATTCATCATGCCGATCATCAATCGCAGACGAGCCTGCTTAATAAATGCGTCTTCAACAACAGGAAAACCCTTGGCATTGTCAGGAATAGGCATTGAGGCTGTTTCTTCAGACACCCGTGCTTGTGGATACAAAAATGCTGGAATACACATATCAAGATCCTGTTTGCGGTATTTGGAATGGAAGGGACTTAGCCAAGTCAGCCAGCGGTTCGCTTTGCTGTGGGGTGGCATCAATGCCATTGTCTTTGAGGAACTGTCGGGCTACGCTCAAATCAGAGGCTCCTGCTTCTCCAGACTCTACCCTACGGAGCAGTTCATTGGCGAGTGCGTCATGCAGTCTTTTTGCGGTTTGTTCATCCATTTGAAAATCCTTTAACGATAAACGATACAAGTGCCCCAACAGCCGCAGCCGCTCCAAGCATCCATGATTTGCCCTGCTCAAGACTGCGGAGCCTAGATTCGTGCTTATCCAGTTCAGCATCGATAACCTTTTGTCGGGCGACGAGTGAATCAACTTTGCCCTCCAGTCGGCCCAAGGCTAACAGTATTTGATTATCGGTTTCCATTATGTCCCCGCAATCCTTAAGAATGTCGCATAGGTGCTGTTGAAAGCCGAATCGCCATCCAGTTCTGAGCCAGTAGCGTCAGCCTGAATCGTAAACTTGACTCGCTGATTAAGGATGCTTGTGACATTGACCACCGTAGATAAAGCCGCAACTTCCTTGGGGAGTGATCCTGTTACACCAAGAATCGTCTGTGCCAAAGTTGTGTTTGTGGAGTCATCAACGAATGCATTTGTTGAGTGAATAATCTTGGCTGTGATCAAATCAATGTTGCTGGCAGTGCGTGCAATCTGACAATGGAGAGTCACAAGGTAGATTCCGGTAACAGGAAACAAGAACTTGCCGGATGTCTGAGATACCTGCAAAGCAGTAGTGCCCTGACCAGTTGTATCAACACGCTCCCATGTTGAGTCAATGTCGGCAGCAGAGGTAGTAATTGCTTGATCAACAGTAATCCGATGTTGGTCAATACAAGGACTAAGCAAAGCAGGCGGAACTTCACCATTATCGTCCAACTGAACAACCTTGCCAGCGTTTCCTCCCGCCTTGCCCGATGGGGTTCGACTACATAGGTCTGTCGTACCGACAACACCAGTAGTCATTGTGTGTGGAATTTTGGTAACCATTGGATGCTCCTTAGTTACTCAACCGTTGAATAGAAATAAATGCACCTTGAAAATCACCCGCCGACGCAAGCCCAGTAGACTGCGAATCGACTAAAATTTTGTACTTCCGCAATTCAGTTATGGTGACAATGCGTTTGTAGGAAAGTGTTGCATTATTGGTAAATGTTGTCGCGGGAGCCAAGCCTTCAACCCTAGCAATCTCTGCGAAACTGCCAGTGCCATTTGCTTCTTGCAGTTTTATAATCACAGTATGCGTGTGAGACTGGATCGATGTTCGAGTAGACACCGAACACCCAACTTCAACTAAGTAAGTACCGGCAGTTTGAATTCTTACTTCCGTATTGGTTTCGGCTTGTACAACGCTAGTTGAAAGATATCCTGATGTGTTCAACTCTTGAAATGTAACTGGCACGTTGAGGCTGCCAAAAGGACTGCCTTCAGCCCGCGTAATCGGATTGGCATAAGCCACAGCAATGTTGGCGTACTGCGGAGAGTCCTCTCTAATTTCGTCTCGACGAAGAACACTTGCATCTACTTTCGTCCTGCCTTTAACGACATCTTGAATCAGAATGTTGCCGTCGTAGTTCAACTCAATCAGTTTGCTGTCGGCTGAAGTATTCGCCACAGTTCGCACCAACAAAGCCTCACCAGAATTTTGGGCCATTGAATTAAGTTCGCACATGCCCCGACGATTGTTGCTTGCTTTGTTACCTTGAAGAATAAATCGGAAGTACGGAACAGTGTGTGCAATAGTCCCACTCACATTATCTGTGCTTGGTACGGCAAAACACCTAAGTTGGTGCAAGTTGTCTCCGTCTGGATCACGATTTCCAATAGTTACTGTAGTGGTTGTAGCATCTTGGCCTGTACCCAAGTTAAAAGCAAGACTGTCGCGTTGTGCGGGATCAGTAGTATTTCCATACCCAACTGCAAATCTTTCTTTACCGTTTGATGCCAGACAAGAGATGTAATTGGCCGGATCATTTAATGTGGTGTGGTGATATCGCAATAACAGTGCTGCTGCATTATCTTTTTGACCAGCAATGGTGTCATCAGTTGCTGTAACTTCTACTCTTCCGTTTTGTGTAATTTTGAAGACATCTCTGCCTTGACCGCCAGACGGGGCACCTACACCATCGTTGCCTTTACAAATAAAGAACGCACCACGCTCGCTGTTGTTGGCATCGTTTACCGCAGTTCGACGCAGAATCAACATATGATCCTTGCCTGCATTCACAGTGTTGTGATCAGTGATTTCGTAAAATGATGCAAAACCCCCACTTGATTCTGTGGGATCTTTAAAGTGGTGTACAGTTTGTCCAGCAGCGTTTTGGAATCTTGCAATTGTAGCCACACCGTCTGTATTCTGCTTTACAGTGAAAGGTGTAGTAGTTCCGTAGCCGTTTACAATGACATGATCATTGTTTACACAAAAGATGTCATCGCCGTCACTCTGCTCAACAATGAAAATGCAGGCGGACTGCGAAGCGTGTCCCTGAAGCGTAAGAGGGGTGGTGGTAGAAGTAACAGCCTGACCAGTCGTTGGAAAGTCAAAGACCTGACGAGACAAGCCAAAGTTGGTGACCACAATGCTTTGGGTTCTAACATCAGCACCAAGGATTCTCAGTGTTCCCACCGTAGTTCCTGTAGTAATCGTGTAGTCATCATTGGGTCGTTGAATGACACCATCAATTTCAACAATGAACGTCTGCTCAAACTCAGAGGTTGGCGGTGGGGTCATATCAAAAGTTGTGTCACTGCCGCTAATTGCCGGATTCAACAGTGTGGCAGAAGCAGTGCTGTAGGATTGCGGAACCGATGGGACACTGCCTGCTGAAGCCAACGCAGCATTGATTTGGCCCAGAGTCACAGCGTCTTTTGCGTCAACCGCGTCCGCTACATTTCGGATGTTTAGGTTAGTCGCATCCCAGAATGCACCTGAAGCATCTTTCTGCAACGCATCGCCAATACCCAGTTCATCGTTTTCTTGCTGGGCAAACAGAATCTGATTGTGATTTGCGTTGAGGTCAGATGCTTTGAGGACCGATCCGTTTGAAAAGATTCGAGCAGGTGAAGATACATTTGTGTCTCGGAAAACACGGATTGTGTCATTGACCGCAATAGCACTACTTACCGCTGAATCAGTAATCGTGACTGTAAGCGTTGGTGAGGTAGTAACTTCGTATTGAGTTGAAAGCAGGGTAATTACTGTGCCATCTGCTTTTTTGATGGTCACAAAGATGTCTTCAGTGCTAACAAACTGAAGGTTAATGTTGCTGTAAACTGTTTGCCCACCGCTGGTAGGATTTACTTCTACAAACGAAAGTGCCATTAGTATCTCCGATCCGTTGCTGGGAGGTCTGACTGACTGATCAACTCATTGATTGCTTGATCAATCATTGGAATTTTTGCAAACCACATGGCTCGCTGAATATTACGAATGTCTTCTTTTGACCACGGGTTATCTGGGTCAATGATGTTTTGTATCGAACCTCTTGCAGATTGAGCAAGGTTTCGTCCAACACCATAAGCCACAGAACCACGGATTGGGTCAAGACCATAAGTGTCAGAAGTACGGGTGTACTTGTTGAAGAATGGATCTCCGCTTCGACCTAAAGTCATTGCGGCTACATCAATAATCTGAGGGAGGATGTTGGAATAACTAGAGCGAACAACTGCGGATTTCAAAGCATTTTCCATGTTTAGTCGCTCTGCGGTCCACGCTTCACGTTCTTGTGGATCAATGGATGGTCTTCGAGCATAAGTCAATCCAACATAGGAAAGGTAGCCCAGACCTGCCGAGGCGACCATATTGATGACTTCTGACGCATCACCACGGGCTACACCGGCTGCAAGTTGCTTACCTTTAGAAGCAAACGAGAACACACGGAACTGGCTTAACACCTTGAACAACGGATTCATTTGCATCCAGTACGGCAAGTTACCGACAGTTTGTCGCTGCACTTGGTTGTCCGCCAATTGACGCATAGCAAGAATCAAAGCGTCATATGCACCTTGATCGTTGATGGCCTCAAAGTTGAGGTCGATCATCTTGTGACTACCAAACACACCCTTTTTCGTTTGAACCACTTCAGGACGCAGTAGTTCCTTGTTGATCCGCTCGACCATTTCTTCGTCTAGGCCAAGTTCTCGGAATCTTTGTTTACTGTTTCTCCAGAACCCTGCGTTGAAGTCCACCTTTCCTGTCTTGTTCATTTTGTAGGCAGAGTCCACAAACCATTGCATGTTGGACTTGGTTGCCCATCGACGCAGGAAGGTGTCCATTGGAATAATGCCAAGAGGATTCAACATCGAAAAATTACGACCGGCATCAAGGAAGCGGTCAGTCATTGTTTGTCCTCTGACTGTTCCATCAATGCCCATGTCATCCAACCTTCGCAGAACATGCTCGCCAATGTTGTAATCAAACCCGACACCAACATGCATACCCAGTTGATTTAGAATTGGATCAATGTTGTCGTTCTTCTTGACACCGATCAGCAAAGCATTGGTCATTGTTTGAAGATCGAATGACTGCAATGCTGCTCGCATGCTAGACCGAGAAACAATGTTTGCGATTTCGGGCAACTGGGCTAGACCCAAGTACATACCAAGTGTTGATTGACCCATTGCTTGCAAACGAATGTAGTTCCTCATTTGCTTTTGGCCCGAGTTCGACCAAAGAGGAAGACCCGTAATAGACCGGAATGTCAAGCCCATGACTTCTTCTGTGATGTCCTCAACATCCGTGCCACGAGCCTGTCGCTGAAGCACGCTCATCATTTCATCCATTGAAGGCACAAAGTTTTCTCTGGCTGCTTTTTCTGCTGTTGTGCCAAACAACTCGGGGTGTATCCGAACAAAGGCTTTGAATGACTTACGAAGTTCCCCTGCACCGAACAGTCGTTGTGTGTAAATGCTGGCAACTTCTTGGATGTTGTTGTTAATGAAATCAGACACTCGAACTTGTTGACCGTTGATTTCAGCAGTAAAGTTTTCATCAATACGGATACGAGGACGGCCCGCAGCAATCACTGGATCATGCATGCCGTCAGTTGCAAGATTAATGATGTCATCGACAAGAGCAGTATTTTCTTCTCCCAACTCCTTAATCAACATGCTTTTGTTAGAGGCTGTCCAACGTAGCGTGGCTTTGAAGTTGCCATGAGATTCTTTGTCTGTCATAAACGAGACAATCCGACGAGCCGCTGCTTCAGCCGCAGTAGTTTTGCTGCCATCTCCCTTGGTGATGACGCGAAGCATTGCAGGGTCACCGCTTGCTTCAATGGCCTCTTTGAAGAACGTGACAATTTCTTCGCTTGCTTGTCCACGCTCATCCAAGAACTTAGCCATTTGCGTAGGTCGCCAAATACGGTGGAAGTAGGAAGGAGAGTCAGGCAAACTGTCTCGGAAGACCCCTGCTTTTTGACCATAGCGTCTGGCATTGGCAAAGAAGTCACGAAGCCCCTCTACATAGATACGCTCATGGTCCGCCATCTCAGAGGCTGCTGCACCGCTGCGGAGTTTGCTGAGAATTTCATTGTCATCCAGCGTGGCTCCAACTTTACGGGCTGCTTCTGTTGCTCTTTTTTGAGCGTCTGCCAGTTGAATCATTGCAGCCTGTTGCAGTTGCCGAGTCTTAACAACAGCGTTGTAGCCACCCGTTGCGGTGCTTTCCATGAACAGTCGAGAGGCTGTTTGCAAAGCAGCATTGCCTGTTTTCTTGAGTCGTGTGGCGACAGGCGTAGTTAAAACATGCCACCATCTAATAGGCAACCATGCTCCCTCTCCCCATTCACCATCAATAATCCGCTTGAACGTGTTGCGTGTTCCACCCTCGGCAGCCTCTTCATCAAACCGAGTAAGCATTTTTACGATGTCATCTGTTGAGTTGTCGCCTGCCTCAGAGATTGCTTCTCCTGCTGCACGCCCAACATCAGTGGCGGACACGCCCCGTTCTTTTGCCCGACGATCAATTCGTGCTTGCATTTCAGGAGTAATGTCTGAGCCTGATCGTCGATGCATCAATGGGTTTAAAATGTCATCATCAATATCTAAATCAAAGTCCGCACCTTTAGCCTTAAGACGTTTGACTTGTGCTTCAATGATTTGGGATTTAAGGTAGTTTGCTTGTGCTTTACTTAAATCTGCTTTCTTTCTGGCTTTGACGGCATTGAATCCCGCTCGATCAAAGACTCCCAGTCGCCCTGCAATACCTTTGAGAGTACTGATCGATTCACCAGAAAGATCTCGTGCAACTTGTTTGCGAATCTGATTGGCGTTAGCCTCGGATGCCGACTTGCGAATAATGGCTCCTGACTCTTCACGAAGCCTTGCTCCACCAGCCCGCTTGATTGCTTTCTTCAACTCTGCTACCGTCAAAGGAACAGAATCGGCGGCTGGAGGGTTTTGTCGCAACTTCTTTAGGGCGGCTTTTTCAACGATGCTTCTCAGTTCTGACAAAGAACGTCGTTGTGGATCGCCTACTCCACGAGGCCGAGCAAAAGGTGATCTACCAAACTCAACCAGATCCAAAGCCATTTTTTCTAGTCTGGCTCGTGCTTGCTTTCCTTTAAGGCTACGGATTTGCCTAATCGTTTGTTCTTCGGTTTCTTTGAGTGCTTGCTCTGCTGTTCTGCTTCGTTTGAGGCTGACACCCAATTGATCTGCCAGTTGATTGAGTTCATCAATCCGACCACTTCGGGCCAAATCATCGACCATGTTGAATGCATTTTTGATTTCAACTCGGAGGTCACGGAGTGCTTGGAGTCGCTTTGCTCGCTGCCGTGCCTCTACGCCTAAAGAAGCCCCTAAAGGTTTTCCGGCGACGGCAGAGGCGACAGTGGCTGCTGCTTCTTCTTCCAACTCTGTAGCGGACTCACGCAAGGCTGCACGCATTTCCGCACTAAACCACTGAGGTTTGAGAGCAGCAATCCCGCCACCCAAAGCACCGGCAGCAGTAACACCAATTGCCAAATCAATAGGTCTGATGGTGGGGTCAACTCGATAACGAATCAACTCCATAGGAACATCTACAGCCGCAGCAGTAAGCAGTGTTTTGGCAACAGTGCGGCCCCTAGCACTCTTGATACCAACGTCAATAATTTTGCCAATTTGACCAATGCGTGTTGTTGCAGTAGCCCCTCCCGCAGCAACACCACCAACAGGAGTAGAGACAAATGATCCAACCGCAGTAGCAGCACCAGTTGCAACAATGAACTCTGGCAAGGAGGCGAGAATTGTGGCTCCCAGTCCACCAACAAAATCTAGCGTGCCGCCTTGAAAAAGTTGGGCACGACGGCGTTCTGTAATTCGAGCATCATTGACTTCTTCAAGAAATTCAAGAAAGTTGGAAGCAGGACTGCCGCCAAAGAACCCCGGATCTTTCAAACGCTCTTTCGTAGAGTCCGACAGATCCTCGGCATACTCCCGAAGCAACTCATCTGTAATTGAAAAGTTGGGGTCGTTTTCGTAACTGGGGCCACCCATATCTCGGAAAGCCTGACCCAGTACTGTTTCGTTTGAAAACGCCTGACCCACTTTGCCAAAGAAAGACAAGTCTTGATTTTCTGGCCTGTTGGGATTGTAAAACTTGGTAAGAAGATCGCGTTTGGTTCTGGCTTCTGGTGTGGGCTTTGCCGGTAAAGCCGAAAACGGAATGTCAGTAGCCGTAATGGTTTGCGGATCAGTTTGAACAGCGGTCATTTATTCATGTCCTCTGTGATTTCTTTGGCTGCTCTCAGTGCCTCTGTTTCTACCGCGTTCAATGATTGCTCATTTTCTTGTTCTTCTCGCATTGCGATAAAGCGGGGGTCGTAGAAGAAATCAAACCTACGTCCAAGAGTCTCGCGTTGATCATCTGTAAACTCGTACAGGAATTTGTCAGCAGCCTCCATAGTCATTACTTTGGACAGGTCCACGTTCACTGAAAACGGGTCTTCAGAAATTGCCTTCAAATAGGCTCGACCTTCTGGAGATGCTTGAATCAAGTCACCTAGCAAGAGCATGTCTGGGCGAGCATCACCAGTACGGACTGCGGTAAGCAACGTCTTCGTCCCGTAAGTCTGTCCTGTAAAATCGAGAACGGCATTACCCATTCGCTCCAGTGTTCGCGGAATGCTGCCATGCAGAATGCCCTCTTGTCTAAGCCTAAACATGGATGGCACGCTTTGATTCAGATCGCCCATCCAGTCCAAGTCAGGAATAGTTTCTCGCTCCTCTGGAGTTAATCGTTGGTACTCCAAAAGAACGTCAGGATCCATAAAGGCTCGTCCCAAAGCACCGGGTATTTCGCCATTACCGATGCGACTGCGGAGCGATTGTTGGCGACTAAAGTTAAGACCCCCTTCTTCTGGATTAAGTGCGTCAAAAGTTCTACTACCTTCAGTAGAGAAGAAGTACATCATCCACGGCTTTTTATCTATAAGGTCGGCAAACTCAGGATCTCCTGATGTGATTGCTTCTTCTACTGTGACACTTCTTGGCGAATATTTTTCACCACCGCCTCCCACAGTCATCGCAAAGAACTGTTCTACGACCGGGTGACCAATTTCAGATTTTGACAAGAGCCTAATCAGAATACGAGGTCGCAAAGTACTGAGGCTTTCGGCTTTAATTTTTTGTTTTTCGGCAGCCTCTTCAAGAGTATCTGCATTGAGTCCGGGTATCTTTTCTGCACCCACCTCAAGCAGTTCCTCTAGCGTAAACGAGCCATCAGGTCTTTTCAGGCGATCAGGGTGCAACACCTGTCGTTCTCCTGCCAGTCCTCCTACATTTTGGAAGACTCTGAATCCCATTCTAAAATCATTTGTACTCACAGGCTCAAAACGAGTAATGTTCATTCGACCATCAGGTGCATTCTCCGCAAGAAACTCTTTTCCAAACAACGCTTCAACAGCGGGTGATCCAGAGTTGAAGGCTGCGGCAACACTTGAATCCGTTGCGTTCCTTTCACCAAACGCTTGTTGAAGCATTGCAAACAGACTGTTTGGGCCAAGGTTTTGTTCCGTGGCTTGTGCCAAAGACGAGATTCTGATTCGCGTCCCGCCCAAATGGACGTAATTCTTTTTGATGTATCCGTTAGCGTATTCGATTGCAGAAGTTACAGTTGCCCCAGCATCGCCTGATGCGTTGCTTCCTGCTCGCATAAACAAATACATGGTGGCAAGTTCTTTGACTTCATCACTAGTTTTTGCAAGTTGCTTAGGAGTCATCTGACGTTCCATTTGCTCTCGCAACCCTGAAGAAAGTACTCCAAATTGATCTTGGTTTGCAATTGCACGAACGATCTGACCAAACGCCCCTTCAGAAGTGTGGCCTTCCATTGTTGTCATGTGTCGGTATACATCATAAACAAACGTAGCATCTCTCAAGCCTTCGTTCGCTCCCAAGTATCCGGAAAGACCTTGGCTGTCGTAAGCCTGATATTCTCGGTAGCCTTGCAAAAACGATTCAAACGCAGGGTCGGCTCGAACACCTTCAATGTCTGGCAAGTTGTTGATCATTGTTGCCATTTCTGCACTTGATCGAGTTAGAAGCGAAACACCGTTTGACATGATCGTGATTGATTCGGGGTCGGTGGATCCCATTTCAATAGCCACATTGACTCGGCGGCTTTGTGGGGTGCTTCCATCAACCTGAGATCCTTGCATTACTTTCAGTTGTCGAACTTGCTCACGAGCATCTTTGAATTGTTTTTCAGCGTCGAGAATAAATGTTGAGCCTGTGTCAGTATTCAAAACTTCAACGTTTCCACCATCAACGGGGCGAAGTCGGAGGCTGCCTTTTTCATAGTATTCCAACAAAACAGGATCAGATGCAATGACTTGCATTGTGAATTCAAGTGAAGTGTTTGCTCCCTTACTTTGCGTCAAATCAAGAACGGTTGCTCTTGTTCGGCTAGTAACAACTTCTACCGCTGCACTCCGCACGCTACTTTCAAGTCCCTGCTCAAACGCTTCAAACTCTTGTTTTGCAATCTGAGTTTTTCGCGTGCCTGCTGCTGAATCAATTCGACTTTGTTTTTCGTTTCGGTAGTTGCTTACTTCTGCAATCTTTCCTAAACGGCCCTTGCGTGAATCGTCTATAGGCAGACCAAGTTTGTTCCGAGTAGAAGTAGCAGGATCAAATGACTCTGGAAGCGTAATTGGCCCAGTGGGCATGTTGTCAAGAATAAATTCCATTGTTGGAATCGTGGACGGGTCTTCAACCATGATGTCCACAGCGGATTGCCCGATTGCAATGTTTGTGCCGCGTCGAGTCATGCGACCATCTACACGACCTTCGATAAGGTCATACAGTCCGTCGTACAGTTGTGCGTTGTTTCCGTCTGGATCAAAAGGTGCAAGATTTGCCAGTGTAATCAAAGCATCTTTTGCGTCGGTAACGCTACGAGTTTGATGCTCTTTTCCCGCCCAAGCGTTGTGGTCCGCGTTTACTTTTTGAAGCAGTCGCCCAAAGTTTTCGTTGAATCGCTTGTTGAAGTAGCCCTCGTTGACGCCTGCCATTCGCAGTTTGGCCCGTGTTTCTTCAGCGGTTTTGCGAAGCCAGTTCTCCATGTAGTCTGGCTCTAGTGCCCCTTCTGCCGTTCGTAGTTGAGTTTTGTCTGTGTCGTATTTATTGGCTACTTCGAGTATTGCTTGGTCTGATAAAGCCCGACCACGACCACGAATGTGAGCCGGAGTAACACCAGTTAGTTTGCCCTGCTCAACCAGTTCTGCAATACTGAGGTCAGTTTCTGCAACCAGTCGTTCTGCCTCTTTCTGGGCTTCTTGAGTCCGAAGTTCTTCAAGGGTTGCCAAGTCACGAACCGTACGAGAAAGACCGCTCAGAGCCTGACCCATTCGTGCCATATCTTGGGCTGGTCCGAGGTCAGGGCGAACAGCATCCTGCTGCATCAAAGGTTGAGCAGGTGCCCCCGCTACCCCCGGATCAACAGCAGCATTTACGGGTTGAGCAGTAACGTCAAAGACGGGCTGTTGAAGTTGTGGGGAACTAAGTTCGCCTGATCGCTTTTGGGGTCGTTTAGCCATTAGAGGTTCCTCATAACATCGTATGTTCCAACACCGGCACTAATACCCTGACTCAATCCAGAGATAAGGTATGGAGTCATTGATGGCTGAGACACAGGTTGTCCCGGTGCAGGTAGGTTGATTGGAGCCAATGGTGCAGGCTGTGCCCTATTGAGTGCGTTTTGAGCCGCAGCCCTATACGCAATGAGATTACGTTGCCTTTGTCGCAATGCTCCTTTTAGGTTGGCAGTTTCGACGGCAATGCTTTGAGCCTCGGCTGCTTGATACTGATTCATTGCCTGTTGAATACTACTTCCTTGAACACCTGACTCTGCTGCGGCTGCGGAGGTAAAGGCCATTGACGCTGCTGTCTTTTGGTTGATTTGGGACATTTTTTGTGTGGCTTGCAGTTGAGTTTGCTCTACGTTTTCCAAAACTGCTCCAAACTGATTTGACAAGGACTTGGAAGTGCTTGCACCGTACTCTAAGTATCGAGCAGTTTGGAACTGCATAAGACGCTGTTGATACTCTGTTTGAGCCTCGTAGTTTGCGTGATTGACGGCCTCTTGTTGTGCTTGGTAGGCTGCTTGGCCTCTTGCCTGTGCCCTCGCTGATCTGCCCTGAGCAATCCCTCCAGCAATTCCAAGCCCGCCTGCAATAATCGATACTGGCTCACACATGGTTTATCCTCGCAAATTCTAGGAACGGAAGGTTTTGTGGCCCCACGGCACGACGATTGATGAATTTGTATCCAAGATGTTCAATGAATCTCATGTGTACCTTGTTCCTTTCATCAATAATGTTTCCGGTGAGGTGATATGGCCTTACGAGTTCCTTGTGAAACGGGACGCAAGTCTTCATAAAGGCGTACTTATGATTGGCAATGTTGTCGGTTCCGAGCATCCAAACAGCGGCAGTAGATTCGCCGTAAGGGACACAACCGAATAATGCTGAAGGCTCGTTTTTATACATCCATGTGTAGCACGGAGCCGACTCTTTAAATCCTTGTTTAAGAGAAGTAAACGGGTCTTTACCAAGGGCTTCGATTTCATCGCGGTCTGCCTGTCTCAGATTGTTGTAGACAGTGGCGACATGCGATTTTTTTGATTCAACGATTCCGGTCACTGTTGCTGCTCGATCCTAGTGGTGTATTGGGCCTCAAACTCTGCTGACTGGATGTTACTAGGAAGTGCAGAAGAATTGATAATCTCAATCTTGGCATTCTGAGACTTCAAGAAAATAGGAATGCGAAATGATCCTGTTTCAGAAGGAATGTTGTCAAGCGTGGCAGTGGCTGCAAGGAATCGACCGCTGAACGGGTAGTCAATTGCTGTGCCGTCTGCCCCACCAACTTGAGGAGTAACACGAAGAGTAAACGAGGCTGTATCGTCGTATTCGAGTGTCATGTATCGCAACTGGTGGCGACCTGTCGAAATGATGTCGATCTTGCCTTCTTGCATCTGCCGCTTGAGCAAGGGTTTAGAAAACTCGTACGTCATGGTGTAGGGCAGTCCGAAGAACACCGACACCCCAGCGTCTACAACAGAGTTCACAACAATTTGCGTATTTACCCCGCCGTCAACAAGACTGACACCGTTGTCGGCAATAGTTAACACTTCCCCGTTTTGAGTAACTATGTTGTATGTCAGGTTTATATCTACTGCTGTGCCAATAATTTTGTAAGTAGTAGTAGTTTCAGTCGCACCCGAACGATCAGCAATGAGGAAGCGTCGGTCCAGTGTGGTAACGTAGTTTGACCCCGTGTCCTTGAGGCCGGTCTGCAAGTCCATGCGTTCCAAGAATGTCTTGCCACCTCTGTTTACCAGCATAAAGAGAGATGTACCAATGAACTGGATGTTAATGATCGAAAGATCAGTAAACTCAAAGGTAAACCAAGCAGATTGCGTCTTTCCACGGCTGGTGTTGTTGTACTTGTAGACATACAGTTTAGTTGCACTCTCAGCCTGAACCACCAACAGGTTTTCGTGCGTTGATGACACTGCTCGCTTGACCGTGCCCTCGATAAACTTGGGAACCTGTTCTGTGATGTCAATCGCGTCAAACTGGATGTCAGCCGTGGTTCCGCCTTTGAAGTACTCTCGATAACCCGTAAAAGACCCACGCTTGAAGGGAAAGAACAGAGTCGCTCCAGCAGCCACGGGGGCAGAATCAGTATCGCAGTCAAAGTCCGTCACGTTAGTCACAGACACCGTAAGTGGTGACAAAATGCTTTCGCCAGCCAGCGAGAACTGCGAGCGTTCAGAGAACAGCATTAAGCGGTCACTAAACGGAGTGGCTCGGTCCAATTTGGCAATCTCAGTACCACCCACGCCCACATCGATTGGGGCTGAGTCCAACAACTGCGTCACGGTGGTTCGGAAGAAGTTGAAGAAAAAGCCAACCTCAGACAGGTTCACGTTTTCGCCGCTCGTGATTACCAAACGGTTCTTGAACAACGTGATGTCTGTGATTGGCTGACCGATAAATGACGGAAGGGGATTCGTGGTGTCATTGCCGGTTGTGCGGTTCGTAAACTTGAACGAGGCCCAGTCAACTGAAGCATCTGTTCCCGCCACTGAGGGAGTCTCTCCGTTTGCCTCAGTAAACATGAAAGTCCCATCAGATTGGCGAACCAAAATGTGAGGAAGTGTTTTGAAGTCGTACGTTGTCGTTACGCCGGGACCGGGGGCTTCAATCCATTTACCGGATACCATCTTCCCCTTATCCGCATTCGATGATGTTGTGTCAACAATATCTAAACCATCTCCGTGAAACACAACAAAGTAATCGTCAATATCTGTTTCAGGACTTCCTTCTACTTTGACTTTCATCAAGTGTGGTGCGGTAGAGGGGAGTGAAGCAAAGAAGGTGGTTTCTTCTCTGATTACCGTAACACCCGCGTTTCCAAAACTGTCTTCAATCTTGATCGAAAACTCGCCATTGCCAATAATGTGCAGCACGCCGTTTTGTGCCTGATCCAATCCGCAAGTTATGCCAGCAATACCGTTGAGAGAAGTACCACTAAATGTCAACATGCCGTCAATAGAGGCATCACCTGTGGTCATTATCTTTGCAATGTTGCCAACCTTGGGTGGCCCATCATCTGCACCGCCTGTCGCTGTTACAGTTGCCGTCCCAGTCTGCCCAGCGTTAGCACCACTCTCCATTGTTACCGTGACGCTTATTGTGGCATCTACCGCAGAGGTGTTAAAGACAAGCAATGCTTCGTGAGGAGCCGACGCTTCAAGCCGAGAAAAAGGTGACGTAGTTGCAGCCATCGCTGGGGTGATTGCAGTGTTGACAATGAACGTTACATCACCAATCGTAAAGGCACGGAGGACAGCACTGGGATCTGCCAAGTCACCAGTGACATCTCCACCATCGTTACCAATGTAAAAGTCATCGCCAGCAAGGTTGTCTTGAATTACAGTTCTGGAAGCCCCCGGTGTGCTGCCTTTCAAATCGTTAACAAGGCATGTTCCAGTTACACCGTCAATGGTAATAAGAAACTCTTCATCATTGTCCCTACGCACGAAATGTGTAAAGGCATTGGTAATGTTGAGGCTCGTGTCTGAAGCGTCTGTTATCTCAGTGACATGGTTGAGTGGGGGACGTTTGATCAACCCGCCGACAACCAAAGGCATGGCGTTGACTTGATTCTCACACTGATTCATGCCCCGATTAGAAACAGGCTGTTGCGACACACCGCCGGTTAGATCAGGGACAGAAGTAAGAATAAGTGGCATTAGATTGTGCCTCGTTGGGCATCACCCCGATTCACAATACGCAAAGTATCAAAGTTGCCAAAGATGCTGTAATCAGCCGTATCCATCTCAAACTCTTTCATCAAAGCCAATGCTCGTATCTCGTCTTGCCGAGTAAAGGCGTGATGCTTTTGAGAGCCGACCATGCGGTCTTGGAAGACACGGGCTGCTTTGATGGTGATGTACCTGCGAACCGCCTCTGGCAACTCGGTAAACGGCAGGAGGTAAATCACAGTCACCGTGACATTTTTGTCAAACTCAAACGTGTTTTTGGTTTTGTTGAACAACCGAGAACCACGCTGGGTTATGTCTCGGTTGTCGGTAGTAGTTGACACCAAGTCTGGCGTACCGCTACGAACCCGAGGGTCAATATCAATACGCACGACATTGGTGGGCAGAACAATCTGTTTGTCTGTATCTGGCTGGAACTCAACGTCAAACTGAGTGTTGTAGTGCCAGCCCATTGTCTGCACTTCTCGATTGATTTCTAACAGGATGTTTTGTGCAATAGCAGCATCAGCATTTGTTTGCCCATCGAGCGTAGTTACGGGTGGCTCACCAATAGCACTAAGCATGGTGTTTACCGCATTAAGTTCCGTGGTCATTTGAACAGACATTGATGCTCCTTTTGCATAAGAATAGGGCCACCCATAGCAGAACTACGGGTGGCCCCAAGTGGAGAACTCAGACGAGATCAGTGTACCAGATTAGGATCCGGTGTTCACCAACTCGTAGCAGGCTTCAGGACGAAGAACGCCGTGACCCATTGCGTACTTGGCAAGCATAAGCGTACCCATACGCTCCATGAAGTACTCAGACTCCATAGACAGATCCATCAACTTCACGCTACCCACGCCTTCAGTTTGGAAGACAAGACCTTGAGTACCAGTGAAGTTAACGCCGGAGTAGCCGCCTGTGCCACTCTCATCAAAGACATTGTTATTGATGGCAGCGTCACCAAAGTTTGCATCTTCCGACGCACCAGACTCATCACCAGATGGCAAGTGAGTAGACTTCAGAATGCGAATGCCAGCAATCTCGACCAACTCACCGCCGGAGAACGAACCGTTGCCTTCTGGGTTAAAGTCTCGGTTAATGGCATCTTTGTTCTCAGTCAGCAACTTGTAGTAGTTATCTGGGGTGAGAATGCAGTATCGGCCATCACGGGACACGTTCTTGGTATCCATCAGGTTAGCGGCTTTGAAGATGCCTTCGTAAAGGTCACCACCGAGTCCTTGACTGGAAGAGCCACCGTAATCACCTTGGGAGAGAATGTGAGTAGCGGTAGCAGCAGAAGTACCATCAATACTGATGACACCACCGAGGTACTTACTGTTTGCAACACCGCTGTCGGTGGTTTGAGTCGTGCCAAAGCGGTCTTTGACTTTTCGTGCCCCTGCAATAACAGTACGCATAACGGCTCTGTCTGCGTGGTATGCCAACGCTCGACCGATTTCGGTGGAGTAGATGGAACGAACATCGTAGTGATTCTTCGCTTCATCAATGTCAGCAATAAAGGCTGAAGACTGAAGCACACCGTCAATCGAGATGGTCACTTCGCCGTGGTTGATGGAAGACAGGTAAGCCGCGTTATCGACCAAGACACTTTCACCGGGGGTGTGGTACTTGGCTGATGCGACACCAGTCACAGGGAATTGAGCGGTCTTGCCGCTGGAGATGGTACGCACACGGTGCAGACCCATCATCAAGTTAGTTTCCTCGAAGGTGGTCAGGACTTCCCCTGAGAACACCTTAAGGAACAGTTCATTAGCGTCCGTGGCGGTTGCGGCATTTTCACCAAACCGGTTTGGACTTGTTGCGTTGTAAGCCATTGTGACTCCTTAAGTTGAACGCATTAGACAAATGACTGATTCTTTGTGTCCCTTAGTTATCCGACGCATCGGGCCAAGTTTCATCTTGAGAACCATTCAAGGATCCGGCATACCAACCTTCTGGTAACCGGACTACAGAAGACGAGAGGGACCATCCCTCACCATCCCAATAGTAGACTTTTCCACGGACATCGGGGCCGAGCCTCACGAGTCCGTCACTTTCCTCCACGAATACGACGCTGGAACTCTGACATCCGACGCTTCCAAGCGTGATGCTCAGGAGGACGAGTGGCGTCTTTGGCGGTTTTGCCTGCAAGTACGAATGGAAGAAGTACCTGAAACAAAGCAGTAAATATCGCATTCCACATTTTACCACTTCTTGCATGACCAATATCGAGCGGTCAACTTACTCGGCGGTCGGCTGTCGCAGCCGTGTCTCGCTCTGAAGTTCTTACGCCGACCGGGAATGTTCTTCTTGATCTTCATGTTGGGATCACCGTATCGGATCAAGCGAACCTTACTGCCGTCCTTTGCAAGCACAGCAAACTTTTTGGATTTGCCGGGTGTTCGCTTGGGCTTGTTGTAGCCGGAGAATCTTTCGCCACGATAATTAATTGCCACGTTTTCTCCTTCTACCGGATGCGGTGATTTGCCAATTGACACGACCACTCCCAGTCTTGCGACGAGCAGTGGCTCTCTTTTCTTTGATCGAAAGTCGCTTCGCTACGGACGCTGGGCGACATGCGGGGTAGGGCCGCTTTGATCCACCCTTTGCAGACTTACGACCACACTTCTCCCCAGTTTTTACATCACGCCAGTCCTCTTTGAACCACTTCCGAAGACCGCCTTGGTAACTCATTTCTTGGGCTTCGTATGCCCGTACCCCTGCTTACCAAGTCGAATGTGATCTTCGTAGGTCTTGGCAAACTTGGGCTTACCGCCACCCTTGGGGAACATCATGTGCGGCTTGAACTTTTTCTTGTCCGCCTTGATCTTCATGTCAGACTTTTTAGCATGCTTCACGATTTACCTCCACGCCATCCACCACCTTTGGACTTGTACCATTTTGCTGCCCAAGCGTTGGCGTAGGCAGATGGGTACACCTTGAACTTCTTACGGGCCAGTGATTTTGCTCGTGACCAAAGGGAAGGGTTGGTAGGAGTAGGACTTCCTTTTTTGATCTTGAGTTTTTTACGGGCCATTACTTTTTACCGCTACGTCTTTTCGCACCAACAATGATGTCGGCCTTGGTGATTTTGTTACGGGGCGGAGCAAGTGCAGCCAACTTCTTTTGCTTGGGAGTCATCTTCTTTTTCATCGCTTCTTACCACCTTTACCCTTTTTGGGGGCTTTTGGCTTGGCGGGGGCTTTAGGCATTTTGGTGTGGTAACCCATTACTTGGCTCCATTCTTAAGAGTGAGGCGAGAACCTGTGTAGCCCATAGCCACCAACGCGGTGTTCAACAGGGCAACGACTTGGACCCAAGGACCGTCCGCAGGGATGGCTCCTGATCCGATGACTGCACCAAGGGCGACTGCACACAAAGACAGCCAGAACTCAGTGGTTTTGTATCCGGGTTTGTTTTCCATAATTACGATCTCCGTGAGAGGTACATTTGCAATGATCGGCGGGTCGGCCTAAATGGAAACGGCGAGGCAGACCGTGGCGGCTTTGGTGGGGGTAAAAGAGGGGTAAAACGTGATTGTCTTGGAGGCAGGACAGGACTCTCTGGCTCAGTCGGAGGAGGGGGGGAAGGAATTGTTGGATAAGGCCTCGTCAATGCATTTCTATGAGAAATCACTTCTTGAGGGCTACACATATCTACTCCTTAGAGAACTTGACTTTGGGAAAGACGGGCTTCAACAGATTTGCGGTACGCAGGATCTGTCTTGTATCGCGGATCTCGCATTGCTTCTGTGACTTGAGCAAGCGATTGGAACGACTCCGACGCACCTTGATATCCAGTTTCACCTTGCAGCAATTCTGGTCGAGGGGCGTTACCGGCGGCTTCCCATTGACTGCGAACACTGTTTACCGCAAACATAACGGCATTCGTGTCACCAGTCATCACAATACGATTGAAGGTTTCAATGGATGTCTCGTCCATGTTTTCAGAGGCCCACTCAATCATGGAGTTGTAAGTGTCTTCTCCACCAACGGAGTTGTAGACAGTCATCATTTCCATCTGGGTCTGAGCCTGCATGCCCTCGACATAACGATCCACCATTTCACGAGGGATGCCTCGCTGTGCAATCGCCTCCCGAGATGAGTCAGACAGGTCGCCCGTTTGCTCAAACTCATCAGTAAATGGTTGCATGTCTTCGGGGGAAAGAGGGGCAATCTGAATCGGCCCTTCCTCATCTTCTACTCCCTCCGGTTCGGCTCGGAGTCTGGAGTATTCGGCTTGGAGCGATTGGTAGGCTGCCGCAAGTGCTTCCGGCGACTCGAACTTCTCAGGGAGCCATCCGGGTCGTTCGTCGGCGTATTGTTCAACTTGGCCTTCTTGCGGGGCTTGCGGCTCACCTAGTTGTTGCTCCATTGCTGCTGCTTCTTCCTCAAGCGAGGGGTTTTCAGCAATACTGTCAGGGATGATGTTTACGGATTGATGGTCACTCATTATTCACTGTTTTCTGGTTGTTGTTGTTCGGCTGCTGAAGCGAGAACTGACGGCCCCGCCTGCTGTGCCATTTGAGCCATCATTGCCTGCTGACGCATCTGGGCCAGTTCTTCTTCGGTACGCACAAGACCCTTACGGTCAATACCGAGGGAGGCGGCACGGCGACTCAAGTATTCAGGAACATTGACATATTCTTGGAGGGCTTGTGGCCCAAGCATTTGTGCGATGCCGCCAAGATACAGGTCAAGACGATTCAGATCAGATCCACGCCCCAAAGCCTCGACTCCGGTGATAATGGCTGGTGAGATCATATCTGTAGGCAACTTGGGTAGTTTCTTTGATTTCGACATCTGCATCATCACACGCCGCAGCATGGGAAGTTGGAAGTCTTGAGAAAGAACGGAGTAGATTCCGCCAAGTTGTTTTTCAATGGATTGCGTTACGAGTCGGACTTCTTCAGCCGTAACCCGATCCGCATTGCGTATAGTTGATTCGGTGAGGAGGAACGCATACGAAAGGCGATCTTCAATTTGTTTGATTGCACTAAAAGCGATGCTGAAATCCGCCGCTTTCGCTGTTTGCAGTACACTGACATCATTTGCCGATCCTTCTCTAATTGCACCGTTTGGTGATTCCGCAAGTGTTCGGGCACGAGTTGTGCCGTTTGGATTGACAAGAAACAGGATTTTTGCCGCTGCCGCCGATCCCTCCACAATGGATCTGGTGAGACCTTCAAGGCTTGACAAATCGCCGTAGTACTGCTCAACATACCCGCGTCCGTAATCTTCGCCGTCTACGCGAATCATGCGAAGGGCGAGGAAAGGTGCTTCTTCTTTCTTGTACTGCTGAGTGACTTCTGGAATGGGTACGCCCCCAACCTCTTGAGTCACCTCAACAGTGTCAATATCAATCGCCTCTTGCTTGGTAAACATCTCCACCATTTCGCTGGAAGAGTCCATACCTGCCATGACCTTTTCACGGATAGCCGGAGGCAACATGGTGGGATGCACTGTTTCTTTCAAAATGATGCATCGTGCGTACCCCTGTGGGCATCGCTTTACAACAAATCGGTCGAGCCTGCAAACACGAACAGGGAGGTCTTCAGGCATGTAAACAAGAACATTACCAGCAACAATAAGATGCTTGAGTGCCTCAAACAGGGCAACTCGCATATTGCTAGATTCAATTTCTTTACTGATTGATCGCTCGATTTGTGAAAGAGAGTCTTCGATTTCAGAGCGAATCTTTGGATCAATGCCCTCAATTTTTCTCTCTTCAGCCTCATCTAAAACTAGACGGAAGAAGGGTGCGTTGGGAGGGAGTAGAGAAAGAAGAAGGGCAGAGGCGAGATTGTTCACACCCCTAGCACCAACTGACTGGTACGGGGTTGTGAATTTGGTTGCAGAGTTGTTTCCCTCATCTGGCAACAGAGTGGGGATGGTTAACCGGGACGAGTCTCGACCACGATCCAAATAGGAATACCGCGTGGCGGCAAGTCGCTCGTATGTGGCTTTGATTGTTCCGGTCTGGTGGTACATCAGTAGGTTCTCGTTGGAATAGTCATCATTCGTTTACCGCCCATTTTTCCGCGACGGCGTTGCTCTGCTGCCGTCTTCGCACGAGACTGACGGTTGAGCATACTTTGAAGTGCCAACTGAGGGACTCCCATCAAATTAATCTGATCTGGTGGTGGGGGAGGGGCCACGGGAGTTAAAGGGGTGGGTGTAAATAGAGGTCTTCCGCCTCCTCCGCCGCCTACACACATAGGTTACTCCTTTTTAAGGATGTTCTCATTTTGATCCAAGAACAGTTGATTGATGAATCGAACCACACTCCGTTGACCGGAGGCAAACCAGACTTGCTTCTCATCCCAAGTAAGGTCTGCGGATCGTTCAGGAAAACATTCGTTAAGTCGAGTCACGATGGCTTCTGGGATGCTGGGCCAGTTCTGTGACTGAAATTCTGACGGTACTTCGTTGTCGTTCATTCCGTAGAGGTGTCCTTATTAGTGCCCATAGAGTAGGCGTACAGGAGGATGGAGTAGTTAATTAGATCAGTAATGGTATCTTCAAGTTTTTC
>LULK01000479.1_pt1 | contig 38207 bp, 33 predicted proteins | sample 728181 | NCBI WGS metagenome assembly LULK01 (sample SAMN03860291, study PRJNA289734) | marine metagenome | biome: seawater column; feature: ocean; material: water; isolation source: Red Sea water column Station 169 - depth 10m | place: Saudi Arabia: Red Sea | collected 2011-10-15 | depth 10 m | reverse complement strand
CCTAAAAGTTTTACACTTCCATCACCTTCGTAATTAAACATTGTTTGACCATCATAAATAAGTGGTCCTTTCATCATTACTGTGTCAGCCTCAGCATAACTTGGCCAACTTTCGCATGCAAAGTCAATTTCTCCAGCAGCAATTGCTTCCCATAAACCTGTTCCAGATGGGAATACAACTCTTTTGACTTTGTATCCTAGCTCTTCCTCTAACATACTTACAGCAACTTGACATGTAATCTCTCCACCTGTCCAGTCAGCGACAGCTGCAGTCAATCTTTTAGCATTAGCTTGAGTTAAACCTCCAACTAAAAGAACAAAAGATAATATCAAGGCTGAAATTGTTTTAGATAATTTCATTATTTCTCCTCTATTTAATTAATTAAAGTTATATTTTAGTTCAAAAATTATAGTTATGTAAACTTATAAAATTGAACCATTAATAAGTTATAATGTTATATTATTTGGTAATTTTAGGCGTAAAAAGCGTGGTCAATTGTTTCAATAACTAAATTATTATTAAATTTAGGTTCTCTTCGGAATAGATCTATCCAGGCCTTTAACTATTTTTTTATCATGATCAAAAAATGGTAATTTAACTACATTACAGTCATGAATTTTACCATTAGGTAATTTTAACTTTAACTTTTTACCAGGCCATTCTTTAGGTTCGTAAAATCTTACATATCCAATTCCAAGTTTTAACGTAGGTGAGGGGACACCCGCAGTTATATGACCTATAATATTATCACCTTCCATAACTTTACTTCCTGAGGTAGGAGTATCAGTTGCACAAGTAACTCCAAATAAACATGTACCTTTATTTTTTTTGGATAACGCTTCTCTTCCAATAAAATCACCTTTATCCATATTTACAAAAAAACCTAAACCAGCTTCAAAGGGTGTCATTGTTGTATCTATATCAGTTAAATTTCCAAATATTCCTCCTTCAATTCTTCTTATAGTCATTGCACGAGAGGACGATAGCTCCATCCCATAAGGTTTTCCACATTCAATAAGATGATCCCAAAGAGCTAAGTGATCTGTTTTATAACCATCAGAATAAATTTCAAACCCTAGTTCGTTGGTAAATCCAGTTCTTGAAACATATAGATCTTGCCCTCCAAGATTAAAAAAACCTGATCTAAAATAAGGCATGCTTTCATCAATACCTCCTTTTGATGCTTTTTTCATAATATCAATAGATGCAGGACCTTGAATTTGTAGAACTCTTGACTTTGGATCTGATATTTTCACATCAAAATTTTCACTGTGTGCTAATAACCAATCTTCAAATGGACCGTCAGCTTGTACATACCAAAATTTATTATCACTAAATTTGAAAATAACTCCATCCATAAAAATTCCACCTTGCGGGGTACAAGCTAATGAGTAATAACCTCTACCTTCTTTAATAGATGAAATTTTTCTTGTTAATATTTTTTCTAAAAAAGGAATTGCATCCTTACCTGATATCTCTACTGGTTTTTCTGGAACATCAAAAATTAATGCTTTCTGTCTTAGGAGCCAATATTTTTCAATCGCATCTTCTCCTATTGATATTGGAAAATATCTTCCTGCATAAACTCCACGAACCATCTTAGGACTATCTGTTCTTTCAATGTAAGGAGATTCTTCAAATCTTCTTGCACTAATTTTAATAGTTTTGTTAAGATCAGATTCTTCTTGTAGATTTCCCAATTTAATCTCTCTAATTTGTTTTTGCGTTAGATCTTATAATTGTAGGTGGATCAAAGGCAGTTAATTTTGGGACTTTATCGTTATATTTTTCTATCTCAATAAGACAAGAATGTGCAATAGGACCTTGTCCAAGTTTTGATGTACCTTTATCTGGCGTTAACACATTTGGGTTACCGTGCTTACACATACTTCCATATTGGCTAGGATTTTCTGGATCATACCATGCACCAGTACTCATTTGTACCACTCCTTGCATTACATCATCAGTGATTTTTATTCCAGCTAAGCAAGATCCTCTCTCATTAAACATTCTAACTACATCTCCATTTTTTAAATTACGTTTGTTTGCATCCAAAGGATTAATTTCCAGAGGCTCTCTTTCATTTATTTTGAATGACTTACTATATTTTCCGTGATCCATTTGGCTGTGTAGTTTATTTTTCGGTTGATTTGATATTAAGTGAAGAGGATATTTTTTATTTACTTTGCCCAGCCATTCACAAGGCTCAAACCATACAGGATGTCCTGGACAATCATCATAATTAAAATCAGCCACGGTTTTTGAAAATATTTCAATTTTACCACTAGGTGTATCAAGTGGATTTTTTTTAGGATCTTCTCTGAAATCTTTCAACATTATTGTTGGTTCTGTTGGATCATTAATTTTAAACCATTTTTGCTCTCTAAATTTTTCATATTTAGGTATTTCAATATTTGCTGCTGCCGCCCTATCAAATGTTTGTTTATAAATCCATTCTTGCCAATCATCTTGGCTTTTTCCTTCAGTAAATTTTTCCTCAATACCCATTTTTTTTGCAATATTTGCAAATATTTCAAAATCATTTTTAGATTGCCCATATGGTTCAATTATTTTATCCATAGATACAACAAATGGATCTCTAGGCGTCATCATAATGTCAGTCCTCTCTAACGGAGTAGTGCAAGGTAAAACAATATCAGATCTTTTTGCAAGTGTATTCCAACACCATTCGTTTGAAATTATCGTATCTGGTTTTTCCCAAGCTTTTATTAGTCTATTTAAATCTTGATGATGATGAAATGGATTTCCACCTGCCCAGTAAACTATCTTGGTATCAGGATACACATATGACTTTCCATTAAAATCAAATTTTTTTCCTGGATTAAGCAAAAGATCACTAATTCTTGCAACTGGTATAAAATTTTCTATTTCATTTTCTGTTTGTGGAAATGCTGCTCCTGGTAAAACTTTGAATTGACCACCAATAAAATTTGTAGCACTATAACCAAAACCAAACCCACCTCCTGGTAATCCTATTTGACCAATCATAGAGGCAAGCATAATAGCCATCCAAAAAGGTTGTTCACCGTGATCTTGTCTAGTTAAAGACCAGCTCACTGAAATCATACTTCTTTTTTTTGAAATTTTAGTAGCTATCTCTTTAATTTTAGATACTGAAATATTACAAATTGCTGAAGCCCATTCGGCACTTTTTTCAATACCGTCATTTTTTCCTAAAAGGTAGGGTAAAAATTTATCAAAGCCCTCCGTATATTTATTTAAAAAATCAGTATCGCAAAGTCCTTCTGAGTAAATTGTGTGTGCCAGTCCTAACATTAAAGCAGTATCTGTATTTGGTCTTGCTGCAATCCATTCACCATTTACCTCGTTAATTAAATCAGATTTAAGTGGACTAATATTTATAAACTCTATGCCTGATTTTGCAGACTCAATCAAATTTTCTTTTTGATAGTGATGACCTGTTCCACCTTGTGAGATTTGTCCATTTTTTATTGGAACTCCCCCAAAACATATAAAAATTTCTGTATTTTTTTTTATAGACTCCCAACTAGTACATGTATCAAGATAAGCACGATAACTCCCAAGAATATGTGGAACCATTGCTTCTGCAGCAGCAAAACTATATGTAAATTTTGATCTAGTATATCCACCAACACAATTTAAAAATCTATGTAATTGGCTTTGGGCATGATGAAATCTGCCTGCACTGGCCCAACCATATGAACCGCCAAATATTGAGGAGTTTCCATGTTTTTCTTTTACTCTATTAATTTCGTTTGCTACAAGTTCCTCTGCTTTATCCCAACTAACTGCAATAAATGGTTCAACACCTCTTAAATTATTGTTTGCCCCTGGACCTCTTTCAAGCCAACTTTTTCTAACCATTGGCTTATCGATACGTGTTGGTCCGTCTAAAACATCAACTATTCCTTGTGCGATAGGTGATGGATCTTTATCATGCTCCCAACCAACAAGTTCCTCAACTTTACCATTTTTAACTTTAGCTCTATAAGTACCCCAATGGTTACTTGTTAAAGGCAGACCTTTATCTTTGGTCATCCTAATTTGCTTCTAATCCGAGTGCTTGTCTTTGTTTTTTAGTCCAAGCTAAAGTTATACGATCAATAATTATAGCAAGAAGAACTATACCGATCCCTGCAGCTAATCCTCTTCCAGTATCAGACCTAGCTAATCCATTGAATACTTCTAAACCTAATCCCTTACCACCAATTAAAGGAGTTACAATTTGCATTGCAAATGCCATTACAACTGTTTGATTAAATCCAATAACCAAGCTTGGAACGGCTAGCGGAAATTTAATTTTTTGTAAAGTTTGAAGAAGCGTTCCTCCAAAAGATCTTGATACCTCAGAGTATGTACCTGATACTTGTGTTAAACCAAGTGCAGTTAGCCTTATTATTGGAGGAATTGAATAAATAACAGTTGCAAGTACAGCTGAAACTATTCCTCCACCAAAAAACATTAAAACTGGTATCAGATAACAAAAATAAGGAAGTGTTTGCATTGCGTCTAGCACAACATTTAAAACTTCCTTAAACCTTTGGTTATAAGATGCGATAATTCCAAGTGGAACACCAATTGCAAAACATAAGACAACAGAAACTAAAACTGATGAAAGAGTTATCATTGATTGTGGCCAAATTCCACAAGCACCAATAAATAGAAGAAGCAAAGCAGTTATGATTGCAAATCTTAAATCAACTGTAAAATAGCCAATTGCAACAAATACACTCATAGTATACCACCATGGTATATGTGTTAAGAATGTATCAAGTGGTCTTAACAAATTAAGATATACAAAAGCTCTTAAGCCTTTTGTAAATGCTATAAAGCCTGGATTTATAGTTAATGACTTAACTCCATCTGCAATAGGCTGCCTGATTGATAATTTCCATTCTTCTGGGAAAGTTCCAATTGAAATTAGATAACTGTCAACCAACGAAATAATTATAAAGACTATAAAAGATGGTATGACATAATATCTTCTGCTTAAAAATTCTCTTAAATCTTCAGCATTCTCTTTATTAAAAATTGAAAAGATATATTTAAAAAAGGTAGCTATTAAATTAGTAACACTCTTACAGATTAAATTTATTGCAAAATGTAAATATAAAATAGGTTTTTCAATTAATCTTGCAACTTGAAACTTTTCCCAACTTTGAGGTAGAAGATAAAAAGGCTGTACATCTGATGGCAGAATATCTTTTTGTTTTGTTAAAGACATACTAAATCTATCAAACATTATAGCCATAAATAATATGCACAAACCACCTTCCATTGCCCAACCAACATCGAGGTTTCTAATAGCTAACCATACTTGACCACCAATACCTTCTGCACCAATAAAGCAAGCTAAAACAACTAAAGCTAATGCCATCATAATTACCTGGTTAATTCCCATCATTATACTTGGTAAAGATAACGGGATTTTTATTTTAAATAGTAGTTGCAATTTACTTGATCCAAATGATGTTGCGGACTCTATTGTATCTTTTGAAACTTGTCTTATACCAGAATTCGTTAATCTTATTACAGGTGGCATAGCATAAATCATTGTTGCTAAAATTGCAGGAGCACCTCCAATTCCAAAAAAGAACAACGCAGGAAATAAATAGACAAAAGCAGGCATTACTTGCATCGTGTCTAGTATTGGTTTCATAAAACCATCAAAGCGATCACTTTGCGAACATAAAACACCAAGAATGACACCAAAGAAAACACAGAGTAAAACGGATAAGCCCATCAGAGCTACAGTCTGAAGTGACTCATCCCACATTCCAACAGCTCCCCAAAAGTAAATTACAAACAATGAATATAATCCTAACCTTAAGCCACCTGCTATCAGACATGGTAAAAATATTATTGAAGCTACTAAAAGCCATGGAGAATCTATTAAAAAATCCTCTAAAAAGTAATAACCAGATTTAATGTATCCAGCTATAATTTTTGTCATCCATCTATAATTTTTTTTTAAATAGTCTTCACCATCATTTACCCAAGCAGTAAAAGTAAATTCATCAGTTACAACTTTAGGAAGTTTGGAAGGACCTTCACTTTGACTGGATAAAAATAGCGCAACTAAAAATACCAATATTATTGCAACATAGGTGATAACACTTTTGGAGCTGCCTGATTTATCAACAATTACAGTTTGTTCAGAAGACATAAAATATTTAATTTAAATAAATAATTTTACTTTTAAAGTAAAATATTGTCTATTTCACAATTAGTAATTAAATGGCTGTTGAACAAAAAATCACTTGCTCAAATATCTGGAAATTATTCGGACCAGATGAAAAAAGAATAATCAAAAATTTAGACAAAAACCTATCTATAAAAGAGGTTCAAGAAAAAACAGGACATGTTGTTGCTGTTAAAGATGTAAGTTTTTCAATTGTTAAAGGTGAGACTTTTGTTGTCATGGGCCTTTCAGGAAGTGGAAAATCTACTTTAGTTAGATGTATCTCAAGATTAATAGAACCCACGTCTGGAACTGTTAAAATGGATGATACCGATGTAACAAAAATGAGTAATAGTGAACTTTTAGATCTTAGAAGAAATAAAATGAGTATGGTATTCCAACATTTTGGATTATTCCCGCACCGAACAGTTATTGAAAATATTGGATATGGTTTGGAAATTAGAGGAAGCAAAAAACAAGACAGATTAGATAAGTCAATGGAAGTATTGAAAATGGTAGGATTAGAAGGTTGGCACAATAACTACCCAAGAGAGTTATCTGGTGGAATGCAACAAAGAGTGGGTTTGGCTAGAGCACTTGCTGTAGATCCTGAAATTCTAATTTTTGACGAACCATTTTCAGCTTTAGATCCACTAATAAGAAGAGAGATGCAGGATGAACTACTTAAAATTCAAGACAAACTACAAAAAACTATGGTTTTTATTACACACGATTTTTTAGAGGCAATTAAAATGGGAGATCATATCGCAATAATGAAAGACGGAGAAGTTTCACAAGTTGGAACACCCGAGGAAATAGTTGCAAATCCTATAGACCAATACGTTAAAGATTTTTGTGAAGATGTTCCAAAGTATAAAGTTTTAAGTGCAGGAAAAGTAATGAGAAAAGATTGTTGCGATGATACTAAAAAACTTTATTCATCTAAAGCAGACTGCATTCCTGATAATTCTAAAATTGAAACTTTGATAGATAAACTTGTTGATACAGATAAAAAATTTCCAGTTATTTGTTCTGAAACTGGAGACTTGCTAGGTGAAATTGACCGTTCTATTGTGATGAAATCAATGAGATCTGCTAGTTAATCTGTTTATTGCCTTTTATACTTTTCTCATTAACCTTGTCTCTCCAAATAATTATCATACCTGCTAATATTATTAATATAACTCCAGGAAAAAGTTGAGCCCAAGGCGCTTCATTAAAAAAAATCCACCCTAATACAAATGATGAGGGTATTCCTAAATATTCAAATGATGCCATCTTACTTGCGGAGATTAATCTATAAGAATAAATAAATAAAATAGCAGCTGTACCTCCAAGAATACCGGTTAGTGTCATTAAAAAAAAGTCTTGAACATTTTTGATTTCATCATGGCCGCTGGTTATAAAAAATAATACTAGTCCACCCAGTACGTTAAAAATTAATGAGTATAATTGTATTTTTGCAGTTGAATGACCTTCGGGAATAAATTTAAGTATTATAACACTGATCGCCCATGCAAATGCAGTCATAATTGGAAATATTGAATAAAAACTAAATATCTCACTGGTTGGTTTCATAATTAGAACAACACCAAAGAAACCTAAAAAAATTGCAGACCATCTATATTTACCAACTTTATCTTTTAAAAAAAATATAGATAAAATTACAATAAAAAATGGTGATGAAAATGTCAAAGTCATTGCTGTTGCAAACTCTAAATTTATTACAGAAATAAATACAAATATATTCATTGATAAAAATGCTAAACCTCTAAAAAAGCTTAAAATTAAAAATTTTTTGTCAATTTTTCGAAAAATTGAAAAATATTCTTTCGTGAATATTATTAGAAGAATTAAAGGAATAATTCCCGCTGCATTTCTAAAAACTGCTAGTTGAATAACAGAATATTCATCACCAAGAAATTTTATCACAACCATGTATAAATCTATACAAAGTATAGCCATGAGCATCGTAGTCACAGCAAGATAGGTTTTCTTCACATCTACTTTTTCAGATGATAATTTCATTGTTAAAATCTTTTAAAAAATTGTATAAACCTTACAAATAAAATGAGTAACTTTAAACTAAATGAATCTGATATCTTATCAAATCAAGATTGGACTTTCCCAACCAATATTGCATACGGACCTGGACGTTTAAAAGAAATTGGAACAATTTGTAATAACTTAAATATAAAAAATCCCTTGATAGTAACTGACAAGGGAAGTCCAAAGTTGCCATTTATTTCGAATTTACAAAGTTATTTGTCTGATTCTAATGTAAAATCTGATTTATTTTTCGATATATCCCCTAATCCAAGAGAGGATGAAGTTTCAGTTGGTTGCAAAAAATTTAAAGATGGAAATCATGATGCAATCATAGCTATAGGTGGTGGAAGTGCTATGGATGGAGGTAAATTAATTTGTTTAACAGCAAATAATGATGTTCCACTCAGAGATTTTGAGTTTGAGTTAACTCCTCCAATAATAAGTAAAGATAACCCATTTCCAAAAATTATAACTATTCCTACAACAGCAGGAACAGGAGCAGAAACAGAAATTACAGCTATGGTAACTTATTTAAAAGAGGGAATGAAATTTTGCATGTGGCACCCAGACGTAAGACCTTCATTAGCATTAATTGATCCAGAATTAACAATAGGACTACCCGCTAATCTAACAGCATGGACAGGTGTAGATGCATTAATTCATGCAATTGAAGGATACAGCGTTCCAGGATTTAATCCTATGTGTGATGGAGCAGCATTAGAAGGTCTATCATTGATATCCAAATCACTTGTAACTGCCGTAGAACAACCAGATAGTATTTTAGCAAGAGGTGGAATGCATGTTGGATCTTGTTTAGCAGGAATATCATTTCTAAAAGGATTAGGTAATGTACATTCTATATCTCACGTGGTTGGTGCTGAGTACAATACGCACCATGGTTTAACTAATGCAATAGTTTTACCCGTAGTTTTACGTTTCAATTTACCTGGTATGGAGGAAAAAGTTCAAAGAATGTCTGAAGCAATGCAATATAAAGATCATTCAGTTGATGCATTCATTAAAAATATGGAAGATTTGTTAGATAGAGTTAAAATCCCTAAAAGCTTAAGTGAATTAAATGTTCCTGAGGACAGTGCAGCAAGAATTGCAGAGAAAGCAATGAAAGATCAAGCGTATGGCCAAAACCCTAAGAAAGTCTCTTTTGAAGAAATGAAAGAAATGGTTTTACAAAGTATAAAAAAAGCTCGTTAAGCTTTAATGCTTGATCATCTATCAGTTGAAGAAATTCAAAAAAATATTAACAACCGACAAATCTCAATTAAAGAAGTCTTAGTTTACTACTTAGAAAGAATAGAAAAATTTAATAAAGATATTAATGCTATAGTTTTACAAAAAGATAGAGAATTATTAATTAAGGAAGCAGAACAGAAAGATAATTTAAAAAATAGCAAAAAAATTTTAAATGGTTTGCCCATAGCGGTCAAAGATCTTTCTGATGTTGTTGGTTTAAAAACTACGTATGGTTATGAAGGATCAAAAAATAATAGCCCTAAGAAAAATTCACTATTTGTAGACAAACTAATAGATAATGGAGCAATCATAATTGGTAAAACAAATACTGCAGAATTAGGTGTTGGTGGACATACTACTAACCGTCTTTTTGGACCTACATCTAATGTTTATAACTTTGAAAAGTCTGCAGCAGGATCGAGTGGTGGAGCAAGTTCAGCTGTTGCAGCTGGATTACTTCCATTTGCAGATGGCACTGATCAAATGGGATCTTGTAGAGGTCCAGCAGCCTATGCAAATATTTATGGATATAGACCAACTCCTGGTTTGATTGCTGCTGATCGAACATATCAAAATTTTGATATACCTATTTTAACCACACCAGGATGTTTTGCAAAAACACCAAATGATATGGCATTTTTAATTGACGCTATTACTGGAAGTCATCCATTAGATAATATTTCATTTGATTTAAATAGTTCATTTAGAGACGCAAAGTTTTCAGAAAAAGAATTTTCTAATTTAAAGATTGGTTGGCTATCTAATATGAATGATAAATATATTATTGAAAAATCCATTTTAGATATATGTGAAAAAAAATTAAAAGATTTAGAAAAAAATAATCTTGAGATTGAATATTTAAAGCCAAACTTAGATACTGATACTTTATGGAACAGCTGGACTACCTTTAGATCTAAAAGTATTTATCAAGATACATTAAGTATGGGTATTAAAGATATTAATTCCATGACATTTCAAGCAATTTGGGAATACAACAAAGGTAAAGATATTAAATCTGATAATTTAAAATTAGCTTTTGAACAAAAAAAAAGATGTACTGAGCAAGTTAATGAAATTTTTGATAAATTTGATTTTTTAGCTTTACCTTCTGCTCAATTGTTTCCTTTTGATAAAAGTATTCAATTTCCAAGTAAAATAAACGAGACCAGTCTCGATACGTATCATAGATGGCTAGAAGTTTTTATTATATCAAGCCTCTTGGAGCTACCAACCATAACTATTCCTGTCGGTTTTAATGAAAATGGTTTACCAATGGGAATGCAGATTATTGGTAAAAATAAAGATGACTTAAAACTATTTGCGTTTGCAAAAATCTTTGAGGAAATTTACAATAATTCAAATCACAAACCAAAATTAAACTAATGGTAAGACATCGACATCATTTTAAAATAGCTTTTATGTTAGCAATTGCAGCTGGATCATGGGGAGTTTATTGGCTTCCTCAAAGATATTTAGAAAATGGTGGCTTAACTGGGGGGTGGGGAACTATTTCTCAAATGATGATAGGTATATTATTACTAACTCCAATTTCTTTGTGGAGAAAATTTAAAGGTCGTTCGTCAGGATTAGAAATACCATTTGTTGGTTTTTTAACAGGAAGTGGTTTTATATGTTATGCCTTAAGTTTTTTATTAACAGATGTTGTACGTGCATTAATCATGTTTTACATGATACCAGTTTGGACAACAATTTTTGAAATAATTTTTTTAAAGAAAAGACCTGGCTTAGAAAGAGTTTTAACATTGGGTCTTGCTCTTGGAGGCTTATGGATTGTTTTTAGTAAATCAAATATTGTACCACTACCTCAAAATGCTGGAGACTGGTTGGCGTTAGTAGGAGGTGTTCTTTTTGGTGGTGGGCTTATACGTTTGGAAATTACTAAAACAGATGGAGTATTTCCTGTAATATTTTCTTTTTTCTTTTATGGAACAATATTTAATATTTTTGCTGGTTATATTTTAAAAGATTATCTAGGACCTGTACCACCTGCAGAGGCTTTTCTCTCTATGTTTACTTTTTTGGTTCTTATTTCAGTATTTTATTTTATTCCTACAGGCGTAATAATAATGTGGTCACCATCAGTTCTAGGTGCTGGACTTTGTGCAATATTATATTTAAGTGAAATTGTTGTTGGGGTTGTGTCTGCTGGTATTTTAACAGATGAACCGTTTGGATGGCGATTGGTAGTTCCATGATTGTGTTGGGGGGTGTGCTTGCAGTAGTGTTAGCCCCAAAAGAATCATAGTAAATGCTTTTCAAAGAAAAGCTAAAATCAAAAAATAAAATATTTTTAGATGGAGGAAACGGTTCTGAAATAGCAAAACTTGGAGGCGACATGAGCCCTGCATTTTCTGCGTTAGCAACTTTAACATCACCGGATATCGTAATTAAAGTTCATGAAAATTTTATTGATGCTGGCTGTGATATAATTACTGCTAATACTTTTGCAACAAATAGACATAATTTGGAAAGTTTAAACAAAGGTGATCAAGTACATAAATTTATCTCAGACTCAGTTAAGCTTTCTAGAAAAGCGATATCAAATACTGGAAAAGAAAATAAAATTGCAGTAGCGGGTAGCCTATCAAACTTTTTTCCTCTAAAGGAAAATGAGTTTGTTCCAAATCCAGAATTTGTACCAACCTTTAAAAAAGAGGAAGAAAATTACAAAGAAGCTGCAAAAATTTTAAAAGAATCTGGAGCAGATTTATTGGTTCTAGAAATGCTTTTGGATGTAGACCACTCTAAAATTTTATTAAGTGCAGCTCTCGAAACTGGTTTACCAGTATGGGTTGGATTGAGTTGTTGCGATAGTAAATTTGATAATTCCGTTATTGGAAGAAATTTTAGAGCAGAGAAAGAAAAATCACTGATTTATGATGAGAATAAGTATAAAGACCAACCTAAATACTTACCTGAAGATAAAATAATTTTACTAGAGGATATAATAAAATCACTTACGAATTTAGGAGGTGATGTTTATGGAATAATGCACACTTGGTTTCAAGATAGCATTGGTGGTTTAAAAATATTGAAGAATAATTGGAAAGGACCAATCATGTTTTATCCTGAAATACATAAATTTGACACTAATACACATAAAGCAATAATAACTATGACAGAGGAAGAATTTTCAAACTCAATTTTAGAATTAATAGATGATCAAATTCAAATTGTTGGGGGCTGTTGTGGAGTTAACGACAAGCATTTAAAAAGACTTATACAATCTATATCTGAGTAAATTAATCAATACTTCGAAATTTTTTAAAATTTAAAATTAAATTTTTTTATTGAAGTCAATTTAGTTACTATGATAGCTTTAAATATTAATAAACAAGATTATACCATTATAAATTTAAATGAGTTCAAATAAACTTAGAGTACGAAGAAGCTTTATATTTACACCAGGTTTAAAACCAGAGATGTTTCCAAAAGCAATCGAGTCCGGGGCTGACATGGTTTGTATAGAATTAGAGGATGGTATAGCGCTTAAGGATAAGAATGATGCAAGAAATAATACACTTAACGCTTTAAAAACGCTCAAGATTAAAGAAGATGTAGAATTGGTTGTAAGAGTTAATTGTCAAAGAACAAAACATGGATTATTAGATTTAGAGGCCTTTGCCTCAAGTAAAATAAACATCGGTGCAATAATGCTTCCCAAAGTAAAAACACCAGATGAAATAAAATTTATCGATGATCTGCTTACGGATTGTAATTTAGATACAGACCTTCATGTAATAATGGAAACGAACGAGGCTTTAGAATGTATTTATGACATTGCCCATGCAAGCAAAAGAACGGTGGCATTGTATTTTGGAGGTGGTGCAAGTATTGGGGTTGATGTAATAGATGTTCCATACTTAGATTTAGAAAATATGGATGGAATGAAAAAAGAGGCAGAGCTTGCAAAAAATCTTGGTTTTACAGGCAAAGGCTCTATCCATCCTAAACAGATAGGAATTTTAAATGAGGTTTTTACACCTTCAAAAGAAGAAATTAGTCATGCAAAAAGAATTGTAGATCAATTTAACGAGTCAAATACAGGCTTGGTTGTAATTGACGGCAAACTTATAGAAAAACCCGTTTTAAGAGAAATGCAAAGAAAAATATTAATTGCAGAAAAAATAAACAAAAATTAATAATTAAAAATTATTATTAACTATTTCGTCCATCATATTAATCATATCTTTCTTATAATTTTCATCAGTTCCAGAATCTGTTTCAATTACAGAGAAATAGCTTGCAACAACACCATTATTTAAATTTATTGCTAAAAATTGACCTCCAAGACCTGAATGGCCAATCCAATTACCACATTTCATTGTTGAATTTGAGTACTCTAAAAATTTATTTTTTGATAATTCCATATATTTAGTCCCTTTATTTTTTAATGTTTCATCTAAGAAAAATTCAGAACCGATTTTCCTATTTAATACCCCATGCCCTTTTCTTGAAAAAAGAAGACCATATCTCAAAAAATCTCTAGAGATTAAACATCCGCCTCCCGAAATCCAAGGCATACTAAATCTATCTGTCCCCATATACATGGCATCTTCAAAACCTGCTGCTTCTACAGCCTCCAACAACCATTCTTTAAGTTTTTTTCCACTTACTTTTTCAACTAATAAACCCATTACATCTGTATTTGCTGATTTATAGTGAGATAAATCTGAAGTATTTTTTAAATCTTGATCTTTCAAAGATTTAATTGAATTTAAAAATTCTTCCTGGGTTACTTTATAATTTAAATCATCGGGTAGTCTCCAACCACAAACTGGTTCATGTAAAAATGAAGAAGTATATGGATCTGTATAATCTTCGCTATAAGCATTTTGAATATTCATATCTAAAACATCTTGAATCGTTGCAGATGCATACCCAGAGCCAATATTAGGTAAATATTCTGAAACTTTTTTATTTAATTCAATAATTTTTTTTTCAACAAGTTCTCCAATAAATAAATTAATAAACATTTTTGTGATAGACATTATTGTTTGTGGGGTATTTTCGTTAAAATCATCTGCATATTTTTCATATAGAATGTCTTGATCTTTGCCTACCAACAATGAGCAAAAATATTTATGATTTATCATTTTATTTACTGATGGAATTTTTTCTATCTTGTCATTATATTTTTGGTTTAATTTTAATACATGATCAGATCTTAGAAGTAGACCATATCTGTTGATTTTATGTAAATTTCGGTAACCCTCTCTTCTTGTTTCTGGCAAATACCATTTTGGTTTATTATCTCTTATAATTTTAAGCGTAGGATTTAATTCACTAATTATTTTTTTATCTTTTGTCATTTCTTAAATTTTATTTTAAAACTGAGATTGCACTTATTTTATCGGGACCAACTCCACAACATCCACCTATAATCTGAGCCCCATTAGATATCCAATTTTTCGCTTCCTCTAAATATTTAGTCGGGGATATATCATTAATTAATTTCCAATGAGGTTTTTCAAAGTAACCATTATTTGGATATGCACCTACAATTCCTTTGTGAACTTTTTTTAAAATTTTAACCGCTTCACCTGTAACTTTGATATCTGAATGTGCAACTAAAATTGGTCCTTCATGCATTTTACTAAATTTAGATAGGGAATTTTCTAAAGTATCGTAAAATTTTGCTTTTGAATTAGTTATACTCTCTTGATAGCCGTGCATTAATATATTTTCGTCTTCATTTATTGCACAAGAAATAGATAGCCAGATAGGTAATTTAACATTTTTTGAGCACTCAATAATATTTTCAACCGTTCTATCCTTTGACGTCATGGCTTCTAAAATGATTAGGTCTACACCTGCTTCTTTTAAAATTTTTAAATGTTCATTAAAACCAGGTTTAATATCCTCTTCTGATAGTTTATCCCAACTGCCTGAAGTTGAAACTGATCCTGCAACAGCTATTTCTCTTTTAGAATGGTTAGCAGCCTTTAAAGCTAATTTTACACTTTCTTCATTCCAAGCTTTTGTAAATTGATCATATCCGTACTCTTTCATTGATATCGGTGTAATAGCGTAGGTATTTGAAGTAATGATATCTGCACCAGCATTAATATATTTTTCATGTACTTGAAGCATTTTATCTGGGTCATCTATTGCACATTTTCCAGCCCACAGATCTTTATCCATCTTCGCGCCTGAACTTTCTAACTCTCCTCCATTTCCACCATCTAAAATAACTACACCATTAGCTTTTAATTTTTTCTCTACAAGATTGTATGACATTTATTATTGATTATTTGTAAAAGCGCAGATTTTATTTCCATCTAAGTCACGAATGTAAGAATAGTAAACTCCAGAGCCTTCGGGTCTCTCACCACCAGATCCTTCGCTAGCACCTCCCAACTTAATCCCAACATCATGAAACTTATCAACCAATTCTCTTGAGCTTGTTTGAAATGAAATTTGACATCCATTACCTACTGTTGCTTTTTCTTTGTTAAAAGGTTTTGTGACGTAAAATTCTATTTTTCCGTTGCTATTTTTTTGAGAATATCCAGCGCACACTTCATCTTTTTCAGTTCTTTCTAAATCTAAAACTTCCAACAATTCATCATAAAACTTAATGGACTGATCTAAATTGTTTGTGCCAACCATAACATAGCCAATCATATTATTTTGGCCAACCAGTTACAGCTTTAACTTCTAAAAATTCATGTAATCCCCAAACACCACCTTCACGTCCATTTCCAGATTGTCTATATCCTCCAAATGGAGCACCAGGGTCTGCACCGTTTCCATTTACATAAATTGTTCCAGCCTTAAGCTTCTTGGCAACTCTTTTTGCTTTTTCTTTATCCTCAGTTTGTAAATAATTACCTAATCCATACTCAGTTTCATTTACAATTTGAATTGCTTCTTCTTCCGTCTCAAAAGGTATTATAGATAAAACCGGACCAAATATTTCTTCTTTTGCAATACGCATATCATTTGTTACATCGGTAAAAATAGTTGGTTTAATAAAATATCCTTTGTTCATTCCGTTAGGTAATTCCGGTCCGCCTGCTGCAAGAGTTGCTCCTTCGTCAATTCCACTCTGAATAAGGCTTATTATTTTATTGTATTGAATTTTAGAGACAACAGGACCTATATGATCTCCTTTTTTTGAAGCATGGTCGACCTTTATCAAATTTGCTTCTTCGACAGCCTCTTTAACTGCTCTTTCATATATTGATTTTTCAACGAGCATTCTTGTCGGTGCATCACATGACTGACCTGAATTACTCATTACGTTTCTGATACCATCTCGTACAGCGTTAGGGTAGGAGTCTGCAAAAACAATATTTCCACCTTTTCCACCTAATTCCAGGCAAACTCTTTTGATTGTATCAGCTCCATTTTTTAAAATTAATTTACCTGCTCTTGTTGATCCTGTGAAAGATACTAAATCAATATCAGGATGAGATGAAATATCTGTACCAACGCCAGCGCCATCACCATTTACAAGATTAAATACACCAGCTGGAAAACCTGCTTCATCAATCATTTCCGCAAACAACATTGCTGACATTGGAGCTATCTCCGATGGTTTATGAATCATTGTACAACCTGTTGCAAAGGCTGGAACAACTTTTAAAGCTATTTGATTTATTGGCCAGTTCCATGGAGTAATTAATCCGCAAACTCCAATTGGTTCATAACAAATATGATTATTAGAGTTTGGTTCAAATTGCTCATCAAACTTAAATTCTTTGAGTCTTTTTATAAAATCTTCTAGATGAGATTGTCCGCTTGATGTTTGAACGTCTGTTGCCCAATCCATTGGGGCTCCCATTTCCATAGATATAGCATCAGCCATCTCTCCATATCTTTTTTTATAAATAGATAGTAATTTTTCTAATAAATTTAATCTTTCATCTTTTGAACTTTCGCTCCAGCTAACCAAAGCTTTTTTGGCAGCCGAGACTGCAGCATTAGTATCTTCCGTTGATCCTAATGATATAGTTGCAAATGCTTCTTCTGTTGAAGGATTAATTACCTCATAATCATTTGGTTTACTTGGTGAAACCCATTGACCGTTAATATAAAATTTTCTTTTATCTATCATAATTTCATAGCTTATATATTAGTTAACTAAATTCTTTAAGTATTTTATCTCGATGTTCATCAAGATCTGGAATATCTCCCCTTGTTTTTTCATCTTTGTAAGTAGACATTTTTATAGGGTTTCCTGCAGATTTAAACTCTCCAATTTTCTTATGAAAAGATTTTACAATCATATTTCTCTCTTTAATTTGTGGATTTTCTACAGCTTGTTTAATATTAAAAATTGGACCGCATGGTATTTTTAAATTTTCCATAACTTTAATCCATTCATCTGTATTTTTATGCTGAAGTTTATCCTCAATAATTAATTTTAGTTTATCTATATTTTGTGATCTTAAAGAGTTTGTTTTATACATTTCATCAGTTGCAATGTTAGGTATTTCAAGAACTTCGCATAAGCTTTTAAATAATTTGTCGTTACCAGCTGCAATAATCAAAAAACTATCCTTTGTTTTAAAAGCTTCAAACGGAGCAATGGATGGATGTCTCGAACCCATTGGTTCTGGGATTTCGTTTTTTGAAAGATATCTAGCAATAGCATTTTCTAAAATTGCTATTTGACAATCTAGCATTGATACATCAATGAAAGTACCTTTACCTGTTTTTTGCCTATCATACAAAGCTGCATTGATACCAATTGCAGTAAATAAACCAGCAGTAATATCTCCAATAGACGTTCCAACTCTTGTTGGTTCTGAATTTGGATGTCCAGTAACACTCATTAATCCACCCATACCTTGAACAACCATGTCATATGCTGGCAATTCTTTAAGTGGTCCTGTTTGACCAAAACCTGAAGCTGATGCATAAATTAATTTAGGATATTTTTTACTTACTTCATTCCAACCAAATCCCCATTTTTCTAAAGTGCCTGGTTTAAAATTTTCAACTAATATGTCCGCTTTTGCCAAAATTTTTTCAAAAATTTTTTTATCATCTTCATTTTTTAAATTGAGAGCGATACTTTCTTTTCCTCTATTCAAGGACATAAAGTATGCAGAGTAATCATCAATGAAAGGACCAAATCCTCTCGAGTCATCTCCAATTTCAGGAGCTTCAATTTTAATAACTCTCGCTCCAAGATCAGATAAAATCATTGTACAGTAAGGACCTACCAAAACCCTTGTTAAATCAACAACTAATAAATTTTTTAATGGACCATCCATAATAAATATAATGACATATGGTTATATTGACTCTTATTGAGAAGTTCAATTTAATTACATTTTAAACTAATGAGGAGAAAATAACATGTTAAGAAAATTATCTTTAATTTTCACTTCAGTAATTTTAACTTTTTCTTTAATCGGATCTGCTTTAGCAGTAACTCTTAAAGCTAGCCACCAATGGCCTGGTACACAAAGAGCAGATGGTTCATACGATCCAAGACATGAAATGGTTCAAATTATTGCAGATGAAGTTAAAAAAGCTAATGTTGATTTAGATATAAGAATTTATCCTGCTAAATCACTTTATAAACCAAAAGAGCAATGGAAACCTATGACAACTGGTCAGTTAGATATTTCAGCTTTCCCTTTAGCATATGCTTCTAAATTCCATCCAGAATTTGATGCAACACTTATGCCGGGAACTGTAAAAAATCACGACCACGCATTAAGATTTAATAAAGGTCCAATGATGACCGAAATTAAAAAAATAATCAATGACGCTGGAGTAGTAGTTCTTTCAGATGCATGGTTAGGTGGTGGATTTGCATCTAAAACTAAATGTATCAAAAACCCAAGTGATGCAAAAGGACAAGTAATGAGAGCTGCAGGAAAAGCATTTAACCAAATGTTAGAAGCAGCAGGAGCAGGTATTCAGAGTATGCCATCATCAGAAATTTACACAGGTCTTCAAACCGGTGTATTAACTGGTGCTAACACTAGTTCAGGAAGTTTTGTAAGTTACAAAATTTATGAACAGGTCTCATGCGCAACGCCTCCAGGAAAATTTGGTCTATGGTTTATGTATGAACCAATTTTGATGTCAAAGAAAAGTTTTGATGCATTAAATTCAAAACAACAAGATGCTCTTATGAAAGCTGGTAAAGTTGCTGAAAAATATATGACTGCACAAGTTGAAAATTTAGATAAAAAATTTGAAGATGCTTATAAAGCAGCTGGTGTTAAGTTAGTATATATGGATGAAAAAGATCATGCAGCATGGGTAGAGATTGCGAAACAATCTTCTCATAAAGCATTTGCTGAGAAAGTTCCAGGTGGTGATAAGTTAATGGAAATGGCTTTAGCAGTTAAATAAACTGGTATATAAAGAACCCCTATTTATTGAATGTAAGTAGGGGTTTTTTTTATGAAAAATAAATATTTAAAATTCTGTGATCATATAGCCAAAGCTTGTGGAGCTTTTGCTGTATTAGCTTTACTTTTATCAATCCTTGTTATTGTAGAACTAGTTTTTGAAAGATATTTCTTCCAAAGACCAATTACTTGGCAAACAGAGTTGGTTACCATGCTTCTAGTAGCATCTACATTTATTGGAAGTGCTTATGTATTAAGTGAAAAAGCGCATGTGAGCATGGAATGGATTTATGATTTTTTATCAAAGAAAAATATTTTAAGACTCAAAATTTTTACATCTTTAGTAAGTTTATTATTTTTTTTAATTTTATTTTATTTTGGATTTTTAATGGTAGAGGAAGCTTTTACAAAAAATTATTCTACAGGAACTGTATGGGATCCACCTCTTTGGATTCCTTATTCTTCAATGATGATAGGTGCTGCGTTGATGATCTTGCAATATATTGCAGAAATAATCAAACTTAACGACGAACAGGATAGTAATTAATGGACCCTTTATTAATTGCAGTGATAGTTGCTGTTTTTACGCTTATCGTTTTATTTTCTGGAATACCTATAGCTTTTGGTTTGAGCTTCGTATCGATTGCTCTATTAGTTGCTTTTGAAGGTTTTCAAATGTTAGATGTATTTGCAGAGACCTTTTATGCAGGTTTGAATTCTTTTGTGCTTCTTTCAATTCCGATGTTTATTTTAATGGGAATGGCTGTAGCCAATTCACCAGCTGGAAAAGATTTATATACAGGGTTGGACAGATGGCTTTGGCGAGTACCTGGTGGCTTAGTCATTTCAAATATTGGTGCTTGCTCGATTTTTGCAGCTTTAAGCGGTTCAAGTCCAGCAACGTGTGCCGCAATAGGTACTATGGGGATCCCAGAAATGAGAAAAAGGGGATATTCTGATCAAATTGCAACTGGAACAATTGCTGCTGGGGGGACACTTGGAGTTTTAATTCCTCCAAGCATTGTTTTAATTGTTTATGGAATAGCAACGGGAACATCAATAGGAAGATTATTTCTTTGTGGGTTAGTTCCAGGTTTTATGCTGGCAGGTATGTTTGCTATCTGGGCACTTATACATAGTTATTTTATAGATAAAGATTCAGCAAAAGCTTTAAGCAATCGTAAAAGACCTACATTAAAAGAAAAGCTTGAAGTATTACCGAGGATCTTACCATTTTTAGCAATTATAGCTGGCGTTCTTTATGTATTATATGGTGGTGTCGCAACACCATCCGAAGCATCAGGTGTAGGGGCATTTTTAGTTTTTGTATTAATAGCAGTAGTTTACAAAATTTATCAGCCAAAAAAAATATGGAATATTGTCAAAGTTTCCATGAAAGAAAGTGTAATGATAATGTTTATCATTGCAGCCTCGTACCTTTTTGCATTTACACTTTCACAATTATACGTAACCCAGTCGTTGGCACAAAGCATGGTAGATATTAGCTCAAACAAATGGGTAGTATTTATATTAATTAATATTTTTCTTTTAATAGCTGGTTTCTTCTTACCTCCAGTAGCTGTTATCGTAATGACTTCTGCTATACTATTACCTGTAATTACTACATTAGGTTTTGATCCTTATTGGTTTGCAATTGTATTTACAATAAACATGGAAATAGGATTAATAACCCCACCAGTTGGATTAAATCTTTATATTATTAAAGGAATTACCCCAGACGTTAGTTTATCAGAAATTTTAAAAGGCTCTATACCGTTTATGATTATAATGGCATTAGCCATATTAATTTTGTGTATTTTTCCTGAAATTGTGACATGGCTACCTGATAAAATAATGGGTAAACCTCTTGGATACTAGAAATAAAATAAATCGAAAAATTTCTGTTGCACCAATGATGGATTGCACTGATCGGCACGATCGCTTTTTTTTGAGATTAATGAGCAAGAATGTGATGCTTTATAGTGAAATGGTTGCAACTAAATCTGCAATTCACGGAGACAGAAAAAAAATTTTATCATTTAGTCCTGAAGAGAAACCACTTGCGTTACAGGTTGGTGGTTCAAATAAAGAGGAATTATCAGAAGTTGCAAAAATAGCCGAAGATATGGGTTATGATGAAATTAACATAAACTTAGGTTGCCCAAGCAAAAAGGTTCAAAAAAATAAATTTGGAGCATGTTTAATGAAAGAACCTGAACTCGTTGCAGAATGCATAAATTCGATGGTTAATTCATGCAAAATACCTGTAACTGCTAAAACTAGAATTGGTTTTGACGATGTTGAAAGTTTTGAATATTTGAACAATTTTATTAATAAAATGCACAAGGCAGGGACAAAAACATTTATTTTGCATGCAAGAAAGGCGATGCTTACTGGCTTATCACCAAAACAAAATTTAAATATACCTAAACTCAATTACAACATGGTTTATGAAATAAAAAAAGAAAATCCAAATTTAGAAATTATAATTAATGGTGGTATTTCTAAAATTGAAGAAATCAAAAACCATATTTCTAAATGTGATGGAGTTATGATTGGAAGATCAATTTATCAAAATCCTTATTCATTGGTTGATATAGAAAAAAGCATATTCAATACAGAAATTATTCCAACAAGAGAACAAGTTGTAGAAAAACTTTTAGATTATGTTGATAAGGAGGTAAAGTTAGGAACTAAAGTAAATCATATAATGAGGCATACAGTTGGTTTATATCATGGCCAAGCTGGATCTAAAAACTGGAAAAGATATTTGAGTGATAATATGATGGCTCGCGACTCTGATTTTCAAAAAACAAAGCATATTATGAGTATTGTTCAAAATAATGAAAAAGCAATTCAAGCTAACTCATAATGGATGTTTTAAATTTTGGTGAAATTGTAAATTTATTACTAGTACTATCTATAGCCGCATCTGTTGCAGGCTTTATGGCAGGTTTATTAGGGGTTGGTGGTGGCATAATAATGGTGCCTGCTTTATATTATGCATTTACTGTCTTAGACTTTGATATTGCAACCAGAATGCATATTTCTGTCGGAACATCTCTAGCTATAATAGTTCCTACTTCAATAATATCAGCCAAAACCCACATGGAACACAAAGCTGTTGACGTAAATTTAGTAAAGTCTTTTGGAATTTTTATAGTTCTCGGTGTAATTGGAGGGACTTTTTTAGCAATTAATTTAAGAACATCCGATTTTATTTTATTTTTCTCTATAATGGCATTTATAGTTGGATTATTTTTTATATTTTTTAGAGATAAATTTTTAGAAAATCCAAAAAAAATAAAAGATTCAATTAAAAATATTTCAGGAGTAGCAGTTGGTCTTATTTCAGTTTTGCTGGGTATAGGCGGTGGATCCTTAATGGTGCCATTTATGAGAACTTTTGGATACGACATTAGAAAATCAATTGGAACAGCTTCAGCAATTGGTATTTTGATTGCAATTAGCGGGACAATTACAATGATAACAGGAGGAGAAATTATCAATAATATAAGTACGCCTTACACTATTGGTTACATAAATTTATTTGGATTTATTGTTTTTGTACCTGTGACGATGTTAATGGCAAGAATAGGAGCAAAAGCAGTATATAAAATAGACAAGAAGTTATTAAGTAAAATTTTTGGATCTTTTCTAATTATTGTATCTATAAGATCTTTTATTGAATATTTAAAAATAAGTTAAAAAATAGTAAATCATTTTAATATGTTTAATTTAAAGGAAATAATTTCGTCAATAGCTGATGTTGGCCAAAAATTATTTAAAAAAAAAGAGCTTAAAAAAAATGATCTTGAGACAATCCTTTCACTTTGTGGTGATTTATTGTCTACAAAGGGTGCTGCATTTGGTATCACAGTAGCAAGAGATATCACAGATTTATATTCCAGTCTTTCAAATGAAAACAAACTTCTATTTTTTAAAAAAATAAATGAAAAGTATAAACCAAGCCACACAGAAGTTTCCAAAGCAATTGAAGAATATCAAAGAACGCAAAATGACAAAAATTTATATAACTTATCTTTTACATCCGAGGGAAAGAGAAGAGAACTATTTAAAAGAATAAATATGTCTCCAAATGGAATATCAACAATTGTTTCTTTAAGAGAAGATTTGTTGAAAATTATAGATAAAAATAAAGATCTAATTCCTTTAGATGATGATTTGAGAGAATTATTTAAGTCATGGTTTAATCCAGGGTTTTTAAAACTTGAAAAAATTACCTGGGATACAAAAGCTGCGGTATTAGAAAAAATAATGAAATATGAAAGAGTTCATGAGATTAAAGATATGGATGAACTAAAACGAAGATTAGGAGAAGACAGAAGATTTTTTGCATATTTCCATCCGGCGCTAGAGGATGAACCGATTATTTTTGTTCAAGTTGCTTTAACTAATGGATTAGGGAAATCAATTCAGGAAATAACAAAACCTAGAACTGATGGTGATAAAAATTATGATACTGCAACATTTTACTCGATAAGCAATTGCCAAGATGGATTATCAAGAGTAACTTTAGGAAATTTTTTAATTAAAAGAGTTGTCTTTGAAATACAAGAAGAACTTCCAAATATTAAGAATTTTGGAACATTATCACCAATACCAGGTTTTAGAGATTGGTTTGTTAACTTGGATGAAAAATTGGTAAAAAATATTTTGGGAAATATTCCTTTAGAAAATATATCTTTTTTAAAATCTTCTAGTTTAAAAATAGGTGACACGAGAATAATATCTAATAAGAGTGCTATATATAAATTGGTTGCTCATTATTTAATGAATGAGAAAAACTCGAAACAATTGCCTATCAACGATGTTTGTAGATTTCATCTTGGAAATGGAGCAATAATCGATGATATAGTAATTAATGCAAATATATCAGAAGTAGGTTTTAAACGATCATTTGGTGTTATGGTGAATTATTTATATGAACTTAAAAATATTGAAAAAAATCATGAAGAATATATTAACAAAAAAACAACTATAATATCAAATAAAGTGAAAAAACTAATTCAATAAATTTGATAATGTTAGATAAATTAAAAAAAAACTATTACTTACTTATAATCACTTTTTTATTTATATATTTTTTCTTTAATCTACTAGATGGTAATAGAGGTTTAATTTCTAACTTAGAAAAAAAAAAGATCTATAAAGATTTAAAATTAAAAGAGAGTAATTTAATTGGAAAAATTGAAGATCTTGAGCAAAAAAATTCCTTATTAACTGATAATTTAGATTTAGATTTTATAGAAATTTTAATAAGAGAAAAATTTTTGTTTGGAAAACCTGGGGAGACTACCTATATAATTAAAAAAGATGGAAAACAAAATTAGACCTAGACATCCTGAAAAGGTAAATAAACCAGCAAATCCAATAAAAAAGAAACCTCATTGGATTAGATCAAAACTTTTGAACAGTAAAGAGTTTTTCTTAACTAAGACAGTAGTAAATAAAGATAATTTAGTAACTGTTTGTCAGGAAGCAAATTGTCCAAATATTACAGAATGTTGGAGTAAAAGACATGCAACACTAATGATAATGGGTGATACATGTACAAGAGCTTGTGCCTTCTGTGATGTAAAAACAGGTAAGCCTGAAAAACTTGATCAATTTGAACCTATTAAAATTGCTAATGCAGTAAAAAAGTTAAATTTAAAACACGTAGTCATCACCTCAGTTGATAGAGATGATCTCCCTGATGGTGGATCAAATCATTTTCATGATGTGATAATTGCAACTAGAAAAAAAAATCCACATACCACAATAGAAGTTTTAACTCCTGATTTTTTAAGAAAAGGGGAGGCATACAAAAAAGTTTTAGAAGCAAACCCAGATGTTTTTAACCATAATATAGAAACAGTTCCAAGTTTGTATTTAAAAGTAAGACCAGGAGCTAGATATTTTGGATCTTTAGAGCTTTTAAAAAATTCAAAAAAATTTAACAAAAAAGTTTTTACTAAGTCAGGATTAATGGTTGGTTTTGGAGAAACAAAAGATGAAATCATTCAAGTAATGGATGATCTAAGATCTGCAGAAGTAGATTTTTTAACAATTGGACAATACCTACAACCGTCCGTAAAACATTTTCCATTGAATAGATATTATCATCCAGATGAATTTGATGAATTAGGTAACGAGATCATCCTACCACGCTGATGATGATTTTGATAAACTGAAAAAAAATAGAAATATTATCAACTAATGCCAAAAGCATCCGTATCGCGTTTAATCGAACGTGATAAAACTAAGCTAATAAATTTTGTCTTGGATATTGAAAAATATCCAGAATTTATACCATTCTGTATCGACTCAAAAGTATACGAAAAGAAAGAAGATGACGATGTTGTGAATATTATTGCTGATTTGACAATTGGAAGAAAACCTTTTGTAGATACATACAAAAGTGATGTTAAGTACATCAAGAACCAGGATCTTATTCATGTTACAAATATTGACGGGCCATTAAACTATTTAGAAAATAATTGGAAATTTGTCCAAAAAGATAAATTTACTGAAGTTATATTTGATGTGGATTTTGAAATAAAAAATAAGTTTTTAAATATTATTATGACTAAGTCATTTGAATTTGGTTTAAATAAGATTGCTGATGCTTTTCAAAAAAGAGCAGAAACAATATAAAATATGTTAATTTAATAATGTTTAAAAATTATAAAAGTATGAATTAAATTAAAGAATTAACTAAGTATAAAGCTCTTTTTACTGTTGCTTTTTGAATATCTTTTCTTTTTTTTTGTTTAAAAATATTTTTTGTTATAATTAATTTATTTGATTTTTTAACACCTATATAAACTAGTCCTACAGGTTTAGTCTTTGTGCCTCCTTTTGGTCCTGCTATACCAGTAATTGATACATTTACATCAGCTTTAGAGATCTTAGATAAATTTTTTACCATAGCTTCACAGCACTGCGAACTAACAGCGCCGTATTTTTGAATTATCTTTTTATTTACCTTTAAAATATTGATTTTTGCATCATTGGAATAGGTGATTAGGCCAAGATTAAATATTTTAGAAGCTCCACTAATTGAAGTAATTGCTACGGCAAGCATGCCACCAGTACATGATTCAGCAAAAGATATTTTGAGCTTTTTCTTTTGGAGTTTATTAACTAGATTTTTCATAATTAAATTAGGCTTTTTAAAATCATAAAGCATATCAATGATAAAACAACATAAAGACCAGCACAAACATCGTCCATGACAACACCAAAACTGTTTTTGTGTTTTCTGTCAAAATAACTAACCGGAAATGGTTTTAATATATCAAAAAACCTAAATAGTATAAAACACACAGTATAAATGATAAGTGCCTGATCCATTGTTTTTTCTGTACCGTGAGACATTTCATAAAGATATATTGGAATTGCTTGACCAATAAATTCATCAATAATTATTTCTCCTGGATCTTTATTTTCATTATTTTCAGTGTAATTTTTAATAGCTATAAACGAATACGCAAAAGCAATAACTAAAATAATTAAAATTATATTTGAAGAAATATTTAGAATATGAAAGCAGACGAATAAAAATATTACAGTTGCTAGTGATCCAAACGTGCCAGGAAGAAAACCAATTCTTCCTAGATAAAACATTGTAACAAAAATAGAATTAAATTTTTTAATCATAATTAGAAACTGAAACCATAACCTCACATGCTATAGCTTTTTCTTTTCCTATAATCCCTAATTTTTCAACTGTTTTACCTTTGAGATTTATTTTGTATTTTTTGATTTGTAGTAATTTTGATAAAGATTTTATTATTTTGCTTCTATTCTTTGCAACACTTGGCTTTTCACAAATTAAGTTAATATCAATATTATTTAAATTATAGTTCTCTTTTTTTAAAGTATCTAAAACTGGCTTAAGCATTTTAGTTGATCTAATATTTTTATATTTTAAGTCATTATTTGGATAAAGTGATCCTATATCATTTTTTTTCATACATCCTAATAGCGCATCTATAATTGAATGAATAATAACATCTCCATCGGAATGTCCTTTTAAACCTGAGTGATAAGGAATGTGTATACCACCTAAATATAGTTTTTTACCTTTTACTAATCGATGAACATCAAATCCAATTCCATAAAAAGTTTTTAACTTAATTTTTTCTAAATCCTTAGTAGTGGTGATTTTAATGTTGTCTTCTTCTTCTTCTCCTTTAATAAATTTGATTTTTAAATTGTTTTTTATAAATAATGTTGCTTCATCTGATATGTATTTTTTATTTTTATTTGATAATTTGTAGAGTGTTCTAAAATCAAAACACTGAGGGGTTTGGGTTAATATTAAGTTTTCTCTTTTCAGATTAAATATATTTGCTCCCTCTCTATATTTTACAGAATGATCAGTATTAGTATAAGGAACTACTGCTTTATTATTATTTAATTCTCTATTTAATCTTTTTAATAATTTAACTGAAAAATTTGGTCTAGCTGCATCGTGAATATATACATTTTTAAATTTCTTATTTTTAATATATTCAAGTGCTCTCTTTGATGATTCAAACCGCTCTAAACCACCTTTTATTACTTTTATAATTTTATCTTTTGGTTTTTTTATTTTTGAATTTGTTACAACAATTACTTCTTTGAATATCTTTGATTTTATTGCCTTTTCTATAGAGTGATAAATTAACGGTTTTCCATTTAAAATATGAAATTGTTTAAGAGTATTCGATTTAAATCTCTTACCTTTACCCGCTGCAAGTAGTATAAAACAGTCGCTCATGTTAATATTTTATAAGTAGTAATATATCTTTAAATTATGTTTGCTTTGTTAAAAAGAAATTTGTTTATAATAATAATTTTTATTTTTACACTATCATTAGGTTTCTTAACTTTTTTAACATTTATAGGCAAAAGCTTTATTAATCTGAATGAAAATAATCTTCAAATCTTATTAATATTTAACTTTATTTTATTGATAATTTTTTTTGTTTTAATTTTTTTGGATATCAAAAACTCAATTAAAAATAACATAAATGTAAAAGGTGCAATAGCAAATAAAAAGTATATCATTTCATTTGGATTATTTACATTAATTCCATCATTATTAATTTCTATATTTTCTCTATTTATTTTTTCATTTGCTTTAGATAAATATTTTGACACAAAAATTACATCTGCAGTAAATAATTCATATGAAATAGCAAAAAATTATGTTGAAGAAAAAAGAAATAAAATTGAGTCTGAAATAATTTTAATTGCTTTTGATCTAAATAAATACTCAAATTTAATAAATGATAATCCTCAAAGATTTCAATCTCTTTTAAATACGCAAAGACTTATTAGAGATATTGACCAATTATATTTAATTGATGGAAATGGAGATTTAATTCTTTCAGCAGGTAATTCACCTTATAAAAAAATTGAAGATAGAGCTATTCAAATGGTTTTAAATGATGACAGACCTTTGAAAATAATAAATACATTTGAGAATAAATCTGCAGCCGTCATTAGGTTAACTAATTATAATGATACTTTTTTATACGTAGTAAAATTAATTGATAAAAATATATCACAATATCTAATACAATCTGAAGAAGCGGTTAATTTTTATTACACAGTTGAAAATCAAAGTTTAGGTATAAGAATTTCCTTTGCTCTTATATATATAGCTTTAGTAACATTATTATTATTTTTATCGATTACAATAGCAATTAGATTTTCATCAAGATTTTTTATATCAATTAACAATTTAATTTCAGCCTCAGAAAAAATTGGTAAAGGAAATTTAGATACCAAAGTACCAGAACTTAAAGCCGATAAAGAGATGGAGCTTTTAAATAAAAATTTTAATTTAATGATAGATAGACTAAAAAGCCAACAAGAAAAATTACTTACTTCTGAAAGACATGAAGCATGGGAAAATGTTGCAAGAAAACTTGCTCACGAAATTAAGAATCCACTAACTCCTATACAGTTGACAGTCGATAATATTAAGTCAAAGTATTTAAAAAATATTGAATTAGATAATCAAGATAAATTTAAAAACAACCTTCAAACAATACAAAAGCAAATTAAACAAATTGAAAATTTAGTAAATGAATTTTCAGATTTTGCACGAATGCCAAAGCCCTTATTAAAAAAAAATAATTTAAACAAAGTTATAAATGAAAATATAAACCTGATTAATAAAATAGACTCAAATATAAAAATCAAACTAATTAATCATTTGGCAAAAGACGTAAACATTAATTTTGATTTAGAACAATTTAATAGATTATTTTTTAATTTGATTAAAAATTCTTTAGAAAGCATTCAAGAGAAAGCCGAAAAAGACAGTAAAATTCACAAAAATATAGATATAGAAATAAGGCAAAGAAGAGACTATATAATTGTCAATGTTATTGACAGCGGTATCGGTTTTAAAAACAAAAAAACAAAAGAGTTAATAAAACCATATTTTACAACAAAAGAAAAAGGAACAGGCTTAGGACTTTCAATTGTAGATAAAATTATAAGTGATCACAATGGATCAATACAATTTTTAAATCATAAAAATGGTGCAAAAGTACAAATTATATTACCAAATAAATAATTAGATGTCGGTTGAAATTTTAATAATTGACGATAACTCGGACATAAGGCTTATATTAGATGAGCTGATTAAAGATGCAGGATATAAAACTAGGTTAGCTGCAAATTTTAATCAAGCATTAACTGAAATAGACAAAAAACTTCCTGATGTGGCAATTATCGATGTTAAGTTAGACAAGGGAGATAATGATGGTATTCAACTTTTGGACCATATTAAGCAAAAAAATAATGATATACCTGTGATTATGATTTCAGGCCATGCAAATATTGAGATGGCGGTTAACTCTTTGAAATCAGGCGCTTTTGAATTTATACAAAAACCCTTCGACAAGGATAGATTGCTTAATTTTGTGAATAGAGCAGTTGAAAATTTTAATCTTAAAAAAGAAAATAAAAATTTAAGTAACAAATTATTTCATTCTTTTGATCTAATTGGCAAAAGTAACAACATTATCTCTATTAAAGATCAAATTGAAAAACTTGCACAATCTGAAAGTAGAGTATTCATAAATGGTCCCACAGGTTCTGGAAAGGAATTAGTTGCAAGAAAAATTTATAAAAAATCAAAAAGAAAAAAAGGTCCCTTTATAATTATTAATGGAGCTTTGCTAGATGCAAAAAAATATGAATTGGAACTTTTTGGTGAAGAAAAAAAAGATGGATCTATTTTATATGGTGCATTTGAAAAAGCATCTGGAGGTGTATTACTAATTGATGAAGTAACAGAAATTCCTTTAGAAACGCAATCTAAGATTTTAAGAGTAATGATTGATCAAAAATTTAAAAGATTAAATGGTAACCATGATGTAAAAGTAGATGTAAGAATTTTCTGTTCAACTAGCAAAGATATGTCAACAGAAATAAAAAATGGAAATTTTAGAGAAGATCTTTTTCATAGACTAAATGTTTTTAATATCAAAATTGATCCATTAACAAATAGAATTGAGGATATTCCATTACTAATTGATTATTTCATAGAAAATATATGCAATACTTATAGTTACAAAAAATTTTCAATAAAAGATAACAATTATCTACTTAACTATGATTGGCCAGGCAATGTAAGAGAATTAAGAAACTTAATTGAACGAATAGCAATCTTATCACCCGGAGAAAATCAGGATAAGATAATTAACATCATTAAAGAGTCTCTATCTAGATCTTTAGATGAAAACTTTTCTGTAACAGATACTCTTTCAGTGCCACTAAGAGAGGCAAGGGAGACGTTTGAAAAAGAATATTTAATTTCTCAGATAAAAAAATTTGGTGGAAATATATCAAAAACTGCAAAATTTGTTGGTATGGAAAGATCAGCCTTACATAGAAAGCTAAAAATTCTAGGTGTAAAGGATCTAAATTAGATGAATATTATCATATGTGGCGCCGGTAGGGTCGGTTTCACAATAGCAAAATTATTAACAGAACAAAATCATTCAATTACAGTAATTGATCAGTCTGGTGATGATATACAGAAAATAAATGATAGCCTTGATGTTAAAGCTATAGTTGGAAAAGCAACTTCTCCATCAGTTTTAGAAAGAGCTAATACTAGTGACGCTGATATGATTATTGCAGTCACAAGAAATGATGAGATAAATATGTTAATTTGCCAAATAGCATATTCAATTTTTAAAGTCCCAAAAAAAATTGCAAGAATTCGGTCTCAAGAATATTTAGATCCAAAATTTTCTACATTATTCAATAGGGAAAATCTGCCCATTGACTATGTTATTTCACCAGAGTTAGAAATAGCAAAATCTATACAAAGAAAACTAGAAGCTCCAGGTGCCCTTGATAATGTACCATTTGTAGAAAATAAAATTAGACTTTTAGAGATACTAATAGATGACAACTGTCCAATAAATGGCATTAAATTAAACGATCTTACAAAAAAATTTCCTAAATTAAATGCATATATTTTAGGAGTTATAAGAAAAGGTGAATTTAAAATATTAAAGAAAAACGATTCCTTAGAACACAACGACAAAGCTTATGTCATGGTAAGCTCAAATCAAATGGAGGAAACTTTAAAAGTATTTGGTCATAACGAAAAAAAATCAAATAAAATACTGATAATTGGTGGAGGAAACATTGGTTTTAATTTAGCTAAAAATATCGAAGAAACCTTTGAGTCTGCAAGAGTAAAAATAATAGAAAAAAGCAAAGAAAGAGCAGAACTAATTGCTAATGATTTAAATGACACAATTGTTATCAATGGTAATGGACTTGATGAGGATGTATTAAATGAAGCTAACATAGATGAAGTAGAGACAGTATTAGCTTTAACCAACGATGATGAAGATAATTTAATGGTAAGCGTACTTGTAGAAAAATTTTCTAAAGATAAAAGAACAATGGCTTTAATAAATAAACCAAATTATTCTCTTTTACAAACATCTTTGAAAAAAGACTCTGATCTTCCAGACGATATAAGAATTGGATCTATACTTAGAGGAGATGAGTTCATAAAACCTAGCTCAAACTATAAATTTCAAAAAAATGACGTTATTGTATTGCTCTCTAAAAGAGATCAATTACCCACAGTAGAAAATTTATTCAGAATAAGCTCTATCTAAAAATTAATGAGCAGATTTAGTTTAATATTTATTGGATCATTTACGCTTTTAATAAGTTTATTTTCCTTTTTAAATATTATTTATTCGTATTACTTAAATTTATTTTTAAATATAAATACTTACTTTACTATTTTTTTATTTACTTTAATTCTTGGTTTGTTTTTAATTTTTTTTAAACGAATTCAATTTAAAAAAATTAATCTTTATGAGAAAATATTAATAGTAATAATAGGTTATTTATTTTTTCCAGTAATTATTTCATTACCTTTTTACTTCAGTATAAATAATATTTCTTATCTAAACTCCTATTTTGAGGCAATATCAGGATTTACATCTACAGGTTTTTCTATTTTTGATAATATTAAACAATTAGATCAAAGCCTAATTATATGGAGATCATCATCACAATGGATTGGAGGATTATATTTTTTATTTTCTCTGCTTTTATTAATAGATATTTTTGATGATAATTTAAAAAAATCATTAACAAAATTACTTTTATTATTTTTATATTTTTAAAATTGATAAATTTAAGGACTTTCGACTCTTTTAATTTATCAATGACAATAATTTCCTCTGGTGGTTTTTTACCTATGAATAACTTTGATAGTTTATTTAAGAGTGATTTGAGTAAAATTATATTATCAATTTTAATACTATCATCATATTTCAGTTTGTTTTTTATTTATAATTTAATTTTTTTTAAAAAAAATAACCTTAACTATCTTAGCGAAGATTTATATTTGGCAATATATTTAATAATAATAACTGCAATTTTATTTATTTTTTTTAATTCTGAAAATAATTTTTTAAATATTTTAGTCTCTTTATCTAGTAGTGTTTCTAATCTAGGTATTTCTTTTGAAAATATACCGTCAAATTTGTCTTTTATTTTTCTTATTTTAGTTATTATTGGCGGATCTTTTTTTTCAACAAGCTCAGGTTTGAGGGTAATTAAGATATTGAGTTTATTTAAATACTCCTTAAATAATTTGCTTTCCAATACGAAACCAAATCAAATATATTTAAATAAAGTTACTAAAATCAAACACAGATAAATCTGATGTAAATAAATATTTTTTGACTGTTTTGGTTTTTATTATTTCACTTTTTGTTGTATCAAGTTTATTGACTATTTCGGGTATAAAATTTGAAAATTCATTTAAGTTAGGAATTTTAACGATTATGAATACTGTAAATTCATCTATGTATGGATTAGCTGATTTTAATTTTTATAGCATAAATATTATATCTAAATTATCCTTAATCATATTTATGATTATCGGTAGAATTGAATTATTAACATTATTAATTTTAATAAAAAAATTCCTTTTCAAAAATTAATTTTGTATTATACGTTCATAATCTTAAGCGCCCTTAGCTCAGCTGGATAGAGCAACGGTTTTCTAAACCGTGGGTCGGAGGTTCGAATCCTTCAGGGCGCGCCATATTTACATACTTACAGCATTTAATTTAAAACAAGATTAGGCTTCACAATTTCATATCTCATATAAATAAGAAATGATGGGCTTAAATTATCATTGATGAAGATCCCTGTTTCTGCTTTACTTATATTAATTCAAATTAACTTTTGAATTATTTGTTAACAAATAAATTAATAACAAGAGGAAGAAAAAATGTTTAAAATAGTAAAACAATTGACTTCTTTAGTTGCTGTATTTGCAGTTCTGTTTGCTTTTACAACTGAAACTATGGCTGCTAAGAAATCTAAAACTCTTAAAAATACTCAGAAAAAAGGTTTTGTGAGATGTGGTGTTTCACAAGGTCTTCCAGGATTTTCTAATGCTGATGCTGCAGGAAACTGGACTGGTGTTGACGTTGATGTATGTAGAGCGGTAGCTGCTGCAGTACTAGGTGATGCAAGTAAAGTTAAATTTACTCCACTAAGTGCTAAAGAAAGATTTACTGCACTTACATCTGGAGAGATCGATGTATTATCAAGAAACACAACTTGGACTTTGTCTAGAGATGCTGACATTGGTTTAACATTTGTTGGTGTAAACTTTTATGATGGTCAAGGTTTCATGGTAAGAAAAAACTCTGGAATTAATTCAGTGAATGATTTCAAAGATGGTATTTCTGCATGTACAAACATTGGTACAACTACAGAGCTTAACATGAGAGATTTCTTTAATTCTAAAGGAATTTCATATGAGCCAGTAGCTTTTGAAAAAGCTGACGAAGTTGTTGCTGCTTATGATGCTGGAAGATGTGATACTTACACTACAGATAAATCAGGTCTTGCTGCACAAAGAACAAAAATGTCAAATCCAGATGATCACATGGTATTACCTGAGACTATATCAAAAGAGCCTTTAGGCCCAGTTGTTAGACAAGGTGATGCTGTTTGGGAAGACATCGTAAGATGGTCACTAAACACAATGATCGAAGCTGAAGAATATGGCATTACTTCGGCTAACGCTGACATGATGAAAACATCTGACAACCCAGCTATTAAAAGATTAGTTGGTGCTGAAGGTGAATTAGGTGCTGCTTTTGGTTTAGACAATGAGTGGAGCTTAAGAATCATTAAGCAAGTTGGTAACTACGGAGAAAGCTACGAGAGAAATATTGCTGCTCCTGGAATTTTACCAGACAGAGGTCCAAACCAATTATGGACAAAAGGTGGAATTCTTTACGTACCACCAGCAAGATAATTGCTAATTAATTAATGAAAAAGGGCTAGATTTTTCTAGCCCTTTTTTTTATAAAATCTTCGTGAAATTTAATATCAAAAAAATCGCACCACAGTTATTAACACTTTTATTTGTAATATTGGTGTTTGGCTTCTTTTCATACAATGCTCAGCTAAATATGGAAAATCGAGGTATAGATTTTGGTTATGGTTTTTTAAGTCAGGAGTCTTCATTTGATGTTCAATTTTCTTTAATAGAATATGACGGATCACACTCATATTTCAGAGCTTATTTAGTAGGACTTTTAAACACAATTTTAGTTTCAGTAATTGGTATAATTTTAGCAACTATAATTGGTGTAATAGTTGGTATTGCAAGATTATCTTCAAATTACTTGATTAAAAACACAGCAGCCTTTTATGTAGAATTTTTTAGAAACATCCCACTCTTATTACAAATTTTCTTTTGGTACTTTGCAGCTTTAAGAGCTTTGCCATTGCCTCAAGATACTGAGAGTATCATGGGAGTATTTTATTTGACAATTAAAGGTTTGTTTATCCCAGCCTTTATATGGGAAAATTTTAATATTTTTTTATATTCAATAATTGCTGCAGTAGTATCAATTGTAGTAATTAAAAATTATGCGAAAAGAAAACGTGAAAATGAGGGAAAACAAATACCAGTATTTTTAATATCAATTGGTTTACTATTTATTCTACCATTGTTAAGCTTTTTAATTGGAGGTGTGTCACTAAGTTTTGAAATACCTGTTCTTAAAAAATTAGCAAAAACATCATATATTTACGAAGGAGGCGTTGGAATACCACCAGAGTTAATTGCTTTAACTTTAGCTTTATCTTTATACACAGCAACATTTATAGCAGAATGTGTAAGAGCAGGCATACAGGGTGTTGGAAAAGGTCAAAAAGAAGCCGCAGCTTCTATTGGTTTAAATCCTAATCAAATTTTAAAGTTAATTGTTATGCCTCAAGCTTTAAGAATAATTATTCCACCAACAACTAACCAATATTTAAATTTAACAAAAAATTCTTCTTTAGCTGCTGCAATTGCATACCCAGATCTAGTACTAGTTTTTGCTGGAACTGCATTAATGCAAACGGGTAAAGCAATAGAAATAGTTTCAATAACAATGCTTACTTATCTTTCGTTAAGTTTATCAATTTCAGTTTTAATGAATTGGTATAACAAAAAAATTGCGATCAAAGAAAAATAAATGAATAATATAAATTTTTTAAAACCAGATAAATCAAACTTAAATTTATATTTAATATTAGGATTATCTTTATTATTTATTAGTATTTTTGATGTATTTTTATCGTCTTTTTTTAAAATAAATGCCACTGGCTTTTTGCCTACATCTATAAGTTTTTTATTACCATTAATAATTGGTTTTATTGGATTACACTTTATTAGGATTGAGTACTCTGGAATAAGAAAATTAGATGAAATTAATAAAAACTTTAATAACAATAATTTTAATGCTGTTCTATCATTATTAATTATATTTATAATTATAAAATCAATACCACCGGTTTTAAGCTGGACTGTTATTGATGCAAATATTTCGGGCAATTCAAAAGAAGCTTGTACAGGCGAGGGTGCATGTTGGACTTACATTAAAGTTTGGTTGAGAAGATTTATATATGGATTATATCCAAACGAGGAGCAGTGGAGAATTAATTTGTCCTTCATATCTTTATTAGCTCTTGGATCAGTAGGGTATTTTGCAACAGAAAAATTTAAAAAATATTTAACTTTATATTATGTAGTTATTTATCCAATTATTGCTTTCTTATTTATATTCTTTTTTATCTCAGGTGGTCCTGTATTTTTTGATTTTTCTTATGGAATTATTGCAAGTGTCATTGCAATCATTATTGGATTTTTTGTACCAAATAAATTTAAATTATATTATTTTTGTTTTGTACCATTAGCAGTTTATTTATCTCTAAATCTTTTCATATTACCTGAGGAATATGTTGAACTAGGTAAATTAGAAGGTTTGAATTGGGTTGAAACTGGTGCATGGGGTGGTTTGGCTTTAACTTTCATAGTTTCATTTTTCTGCTTAATTTTTTGCTTTCCAGTAGGTATGGCTTTAGCCCTTGGAAGAAGATCTGAACTACCATTTATAAAATATACCTCAGTTGTGTTCATTGAATTTTGGAGAGGGGTTCCATTAATAACTGTTTTATTCATGTCATCAGTAATGTTCCCAATGTTTTTACCTGAGGATTTCTTCTTAGATAAATTGGTAAGAGTTATAATTGCAATCTCATTGTTTGAAGCGGCCTATGTAGCTGAGGTTATAAGAGGAGGTCTTCAAGCGCTTCCTAGAGGTCAGTACGATGCAGCAAAATCTTTAGGAATGGGATACTGGAAAATGCATATATTTGTAATTTTACCTCAGGCACTAAAATTAGTAATTCCTGGTATTGCAAATACGTTTTTAGCTTTAGTAAAAGATACTCCATTAATCTTGGTGGTTGGTTTATTAGAAATTGCTGGAATGCTTCAAATGGCAAAAACAAATCCTAAGTGGTTA
>LULK01000163.1_pt1 | contig 38976 bp, 35 predicted proteins | sample 728181 | NCBI WGS metagenome assembly LULK01 (sample SAMN03860291, study PRJNA289734) | marine metagenome | biome: seawater column; feature: ocean; material: water; isolation source: Red Sea water column Station 169 - depth 10m | place: Saudi Arabia: Red Sea | collected 2011-10-15 | depth 10 m | reverse complement strand
AATGCTTCTTTATTAGCAATGAAAAGAGCTATACTAAACTTACCAATAAAACCTGCTTTGGTTTTAGTCGATGGCATATATAAACCTGATTTAAATATTCCAATGAAGACTATTATTGGAGGTGATTCTATTGAGGATGCAATTAGTGCAGCTTCAATAATTGCTAAAGTATATAGAGATAACCTTATGATTGAATACAATAAAAAATATCCTGATTATAATTTTAAGAAAAATAAAGGATATGGAACTAAGGAGCATTTTTTTGCAATTCAACAAAATGGAATTTGCACAATTCATAGAAAATCTTTCAAGGGTGTTTTGAATAAATGACTCAATTGTTTTCACATCTAAGGGTATCATCTGAGTACAGTATCTCCCAAGGACTCCTTACAGTTGATCAAATAGTAGATAATGCAATTCGTAATTCCGTCCCCTCTGTTGCGCTAACAGACAAATCAAATATGTTTGGATTAGTAAAGTTTTTTAATAAATGTGAGTCAGCTGGTATTAAACCTATATCTGGGTCTTCAATAAGAGTAATTTTTGATGATGATGATACTTCATATGAATTACTGTGTTTAGCAAAAACTAATAATGGCCATAAAAATCTAATGAAGATAATTTCTAATGCACACAACAATAGTTCATTCAATTTGCCAATCATAAGATTTAATAACTTAATAGAATTAAAAGACGACATTATTGTGATTTCAGGTGGCAAGGACAGTCACATATTTGAATATCTCAAATCGAATAATATTTCAGATGCATCTAAAAGAATTAATGATTTTAGAAGTAGTTTTGGTGATAATTTTGTACTTGACGTTCAACTTACAAACAGAATGGATGAAATAGAGTATTTAAAAAATGTTTTACCTATTGCAAAAGATAAAGGAATCCCATTAATAGCAACTAATGATGTTTTATTTGCAGAACAAGATGATTATGAAATTCATGAAACAAAGGTATGTATAAATACTGGAAAAACCCTCAATGATCCAAATAGAGAGAGAGTATTTTCTGAACATCAGTACTTTAAATCACCACAGGAAATGATAGAGCTTTTTAAGGATTATGATTCAATTATTGATAATACAAATGAGATATCAAAAAAATGTAATGTCTGTCTTGAGACGAAAGGTTATTTTCTGCCTGAATATCCTGTTCCAAAAGAACATAATTTTGATTCATTTTTAAAAGAAATTTCAACTCAAAGGATTGAATCATATATCAAAGATTTTGATAGTAAAAAACATAGAGAATATTTAGATAGACTAAATTATGAATTAGAACAAATTAAAAATATGGGATTCTCAAGTTACTTTCTTATTGTTTATGATTTTATAGAGTGGTCTAAAAATAATGACGTGCCTGTTGGTCCAGGTCGTGGTTCTGGAGCAGGTTCGTTAGTTGCCTTTGCATTGGGAATTACTACTTTAGATCCAATTTTACATGGCCTTTTATTTGAAAGATTTCTTAATCCTGAAAGACTTTCTATGCCTGACTTTGATGTAGATTTTTGCATGGAAAAAAGAGACATGGTTATAGATTATGTAAGTAAAAAATATGGTTCTGAATCTGTATCTCAAATTGCAACCTTTGGAACGATGGCTGCTAGAGCAGTTGTAAGAGACGTTGCAAGAGCAATGGGAAAACCTTATGCATTAGGAGACAGAATATCCAAAATGATCCCTTTTGCACCCGGGATGACTTTAGATAAAGCCCAAGAAGAACAACCAATTTTTGCTCAAAGTATCAAAAGTGACACAGAGGTTAGAGAAATAGTTGATTTATCTTACAGGCTTGAAGGTATTGCTAGAAATGTTGGAAAACACGCTGGTGGCGTAGTAATTGCTCCTGGGAGCATATCAGATTTTTGTCCAGTATATGTTGATCGTCAATCTGACTCAGTTATGACTCAGTATGATAAAGATGATGTTGAAAAAATTGGTCTTGTTAAATTTGACTTCCTTGGATTAAGAACATTAACAGTTATTGACAGGGCAGTTAAATCAATTAATAAGAATTTAGATGAATCAAAAAAAGTTGATTTAAATAATATCCCGCTCAATGATGAAAATGTGTTTAAGTTGCTTTCTTCTGGAAAAACAATGGCGGTTTTTCAGCTTGAATCTTCTGGAATGAGAGATTTAATAAAAAGACTCAAACCAACGAAATTTGAAGAAATAACTGCTTTGCTAGCGCTATATAGGCCTGGACCATTGAACTCAGGAATGCATGATGAATTTGTTGACAGAAAGCATGGTAAGAGTCCAGTCACATATCCTCACCAGTTGCTTGAGAAGGTTTTGGAAGAAACATATGGCGTTATTGTCTATCAAGAGCAAGTTATGGAAGCTGCCCGAGTTTTAGCAGGTTTTTCACTTGGCCAAGCTGATATCTTGAGAAGGGCTATGGGTAAAAAGAAAAAAGAGGAAATGGAAGAGCAACGCGAAATATTCGTAAAAGGATGCCTTAAAAATAATATAAAAGAAAAAAATGCAGAACAGATATTTGATTTAATTAATCAGTTTGCAGAATATGGATTCAATAAATCTCACTCAGCTGCATATGCATTAATTTCATATCAAACAGCTTATTTAAAAACATATTATCCTGACCATTTTATGGCAGCTGTTCTTTCTTCTGAGCTTGGAAATACTGACAAAATTTACGCACTTACTCAAGAATGTTCAAGAATGGGTATAAAAGTATTAAAACCAAATGTTCAAACAAGCAATAAAAAATTTGAAGTAAATATTGAATCTGAAATCGAATATGGATTGGGTGCTATCAAAGGAGTTGCTGATGCATTTATTGATCATCTTTGTTCGAAGAGAGAAAAAAATCATTTTAAAGACTTGTGGGATTTTTCCAAAAAAATTGATATAAGACTTGGAGGAAAAAAATCATTAGAGGCCTTATCCCAATCAGGTGCTTTTGATTCTTTGGCTCCAACCAGAAGTGTTGCAATTGAATGTACTAAAGATATGTTAAATGATGGGAGGCAATTAAATGGGAGCTCCAACTTAAAAAGTGGTGATCTTTTTTCTGAAATGGAAGAAAGTTTTGATCCTTATGAGAAATATAAAAATATTAATGAGCTCACATTGAGTGAAAAGCTTGAATTGGAGAAAAAATCGCTTGGATACTATCTTTCAGGACATCCGGTATTAGCGATTGAGAATAAAATAAAGAAAATAAGATCCAAGACAATAAATAAATTAAATAATGATACAAAAAAAGCTTCTTTAGTATGTTTAATAAATAGTGTAAGACAGATAAAAGATAGAAGCGGCAAACCACTTACTTTTATTAATTTTGATGATGGAACTGGCACCATGGATGGAATAGTTGCAAGTGATGTGCTTGAAAATTGCCACGATTTATTAAAAGAGGGCGAAATATTAAATTTAAAAGGTACTGTTGAAGTTGATGATTATAGAACTAATGATCTAGGATCTCTTATGTTCAGAATGCGTGTTAAAGAGATCAGTTTGCTAGATACTGAATTAGACAAAAAAGTTAGTGAAGTATTAATTAACATAGTAGATTCACAAGCAAACTTGAAAATTTATTTTACCTTGAAGATATTTTTGGTAAAAATATTTTAGAGATATAAGAATTGTTAACGTTAGACTTAATTAAAGAAAATTTGAATCTACAAAATCATCTCTACGTTGCTTATAGCGGTGGGCCGGATTCATCTGTATTACTCGATCTATGTGTAAAATTAAGAGATACGAGCAACATCAACTTGTCTGCAATTCACATAAACCATAATCTATCTAAAAAAAGTATTGATTGGGAAAATCACTGTGTTAATGAGTGCAAAAAATTAAATGTAAATTTAATTATTGAATCAGTCCAAATAAATTCTTATGGCGGGGGGCTAGAGTCTGCAGCAAGACAGGCCAGATATAAGATTTTTGAAAATATTCTAAAAGAAAATGAACAAATTGTTCTTGGGCATCACAGTGATGATGTTGCCGAAACCATTTTTATGAGAATTTTAAGGGGTACCGGCTTAGATGGAATTGAGGGGCCTGCTCATAAAAGAAATATTGGACAAGGAGAGCTTATAAGACCTTTAATAAGAGTTCCTAAGACAGAGATAATGAGATATTTAAGAGATAACAAATTAAATTTTATTGAAGATGATACAAATGAGGATATAAGATTTGATAGAAATTTTCTTAGGCATAAAATATTTCCATTGCTCGAAAATAGATGGAAAGATTTTCCTAAAAGAATAAATTCATTGTCTTCAATTTCAAAAGATAGAAACGAAAATTATAAAATTTTAATTTATGAAAAATTTGAACAATTAATTGGGAGTAAAATTATTCTTAAAGATCTAAAAAAAATTCCTAAATCTTATGCTGTCGATGTTATAAGATATTCTATAAAGGAATGTAATTTAGCCATACCTAACAGTAAAATAATGGAAGAAATATATAAAACTTTTGTTGCCTCAAGACCTGGACCAAAGTCCTGCGTAACTTGGTCTAGAGCCGATAAAGAAGATTCCTCTGGCATGATCAAATATAAAGAAGGTAACTTAATTATTTCTAAGAGATAAAAGGAGATTTAAATGGATCTAGAAACAATAAATCTAGAAAAAATTGAAAAAGTTGCAATTATTAAATTAAACAGGCCTGAACTATTAAATGCCGTCAATGAACAGCTTGTTTGGGATTTTCAAAAAGCTACAGAGAGTGTCAAAAATGATGAGTCTATAAGAGTTGTAATTATTACTGGATCGGGAAGAGGGTTTTCAGCAGGTGCTGATCTTAGCGAAAGAAAGGCAAGTTGGAAGGGTTCTAAAGATGCTCTTATGAGGGGGTATAAACCCTTTTTTGAAAATATAACAAGCATGCCTAAGCCTGTTATTGGAGCTATAGCAGGACCAGCAGCGGGCATTGGTGCTGCAATAGCTATGTCTTGCGATCTAAGAGTTATGTCTGATGATAGCTATATTCTGTCAGTATTTAGTAATATTGCTTTGGTGCCAGATGGCGGACTTTCATGGTATCTTCCGAAATTTATGGGTTTTGCAAAAGCATATGAGCATGCAATCGAAGCAAAAAAAATATCAGCCCAAGATTGTTTAAAGTATGGGATAGCAAATAAGGTAGTATCAAGAGACGAGCTTGAGACAATTACATTAAAATGGGCACACAGACTTTCCAAAAGATCATCACAATCTTTGAATCATACAAAAAGATTGATGAGAGAGTCTCTAGAAGTAGGTTATTGGAACACCTTCCAAAATGAAGCAGAAATACAAAATGAATTAACAGTTAGCGACCAAAATAGAGAGGCCGTAAAAGCATTTCTTGAAAAGAGAGAACCTAATTTCGATTAGCTTTCTAATAACTTACTAAGTCCGACAATAATTGCATCAAATGATGCTCTTGTAGTGTTTGGATGTATTCCAACTCCCCAAAATGTTTTTCCATCCTTCTCAAGTTCTATATATGCTGCTGCTTTTGCATCAGACCCAGAGGAGATAGCTGTTTGATGATAATCAGCAACTTTTATTTCAACTCCAATTTTTTCTGAAAGACCATTTACAAATGAGTCAATTGGACCATTTCCTGAGCCCTTTATTGTTGTTTCCTCATTATTCATATTCATTGTCAGTTCTAATTTATGAAGATCATCTTTAGATGATGATGAGTGTTTTATGTACGAGTAATTATTAACAGGTTGAAGGTATTTTTTTTCAAAAATATCCCATATTTGTGAGCTACTAATCTCTTTACCAGTATCATCTGCTAACTTTTGAATTCTTTGACTCAGGCTAATCTGAAGTCTTCTAGGCAAAGAGACCCCATGATCTTTTTCTAATAAAAATGCAACTCCTCCTTTACCAGACTGAGAATTAATTCTTACTACTGCTTCATAATTTCTACCTAGATCAGCTGGATCAATTGGAAGATAGGGCACTTCCCACTTTGGATCATTAGATTTTTTAATAGCTTGAAAACCTTTTTTAATTGCATCTTGGTGAGAGCCTGAAAAAGCTGTAAAAACAAGATCTCCTGCGTAAGGATGTCTTGGATGAACTGGCAGTTGATTGCAGTATTCCACCTCTCTCATTACAGAATTGATATTAGAAAAATCTAAATTTGGTTCAACGCCTTGAGTGAGCATATTTAAAGCAATTGTTACTATATCAACATTGCCAGTTCTTTCTCCATTTCCAAATAATGTTCCTTCAACTCTATCAGCACCAGCCATGATTCCAAACTCAGAAGCTGCAACAGCTGTGCCTCTATCATTGTGAGGATGCAGGCTCAGGCATATGTCATTTCTATTTTTTAAATTTTTGCTCATCCATTCAATTTGATCGCCATAAATATTTGGAGTTGACATTTCTACAGTAGCAGGAAGATTTATAATAATTTTGTTTTTTGAGACAGGCTTTAGAATTTCTACCACGTTATCACAAACATCTCTTGCATATTCTAGTTCTGTTCCTGTAAAACTCTCTGGAGAATATTCAAATGTCCATTCAGTGTCAGAATTTTCAAGTGCCAATTTTTTAATTAACTCAGCAGCATCAGTTGCTATTTTTTTAACACCATCCTTATCTTGATTAAAAACAACTTTTCTTTGAAGTATAGAAGTTGAATTATAAAAATGAATAATTCCTTTAGATGCACCTTTAAGTGATTCAAATGTTTTAATTATTAATTCTTCTCGAGCTTGAGTAAGGACCTGAATATTTACATTTGAAGGAATTTTTTTATTTTCAATAAGATCTCTTACAAAATCATAGTCAGTTTTTGAGGCTGATGGAAAGCCTACCTCTATCTCTTTGAAGCCAAGCTTACACAATAAGCTAAACATTCTATTCTTTCTCTCAGAACCCATTGGTTCAATGAGAGCTTGATTGCCATCTCTAAGATCTACAGAGCACCAAATAGGGGCTTTCTTTATCGTGTTGCTTGGCCATTCGCGATTAACCAGATCAACTGGCTTATAAGCTGAGTATTTATCTGTTGGGTTATCCATTCTTTATAAAGTTAATGTTATTATGTTATTTATGCTCACTCCAGAAATAAAAACTAATCTTATCTTAAAAGAGATCGGTATCAAAAGATTTTCATTAAGATCAAGCAATGATCAATCTCAAAAAAAAAGCTTACATTTCTATAAAAAGGGGCACATTCTAGCATTACTTGATAAACCTTACGAAAATTTTGTTAGAGAACAACAAGACTTATTGATTGCAATATTCAGCTCAACAAAAATTGATAAAGGCGAGGAAGTATTTAAAACAATTAGGTACTCTTCAAACAAGGATTTAAGTAGTGAATTTGAAGAAATGAGTGATCTAAAAATGATAATTATTTTTGGAAATATCTCTTGTGATTTTGATTTCAAAGATGAACACATAATAGCTCCCAAATTAAATTTATTACTTGCTAACAAAGATTCAAAAAAGGAGCTTTGGCTTCAAATCAAACAAAAATTAAATATATAGTTAATTATGCTCAAAATTTCTTTAATGGATCAGTCTGATTTAGAGTTCGCATATGAAATTGAGAAAGAAGTTAACCCAACCCCGTGGTCAAAAAAAAATTTTTTTTCGTCATATGAGGTAGGTCACAATTCTATTGTATGTAAACATGAAAATAATCTTATTGGGTTTGCAATCTTTTCATTAGTTAAAGAAGAATGTCATCTCTTAAACATAGCAGTCATAAAAAGTTGGCATAGAAAGGGTGCTGGAAGTCTTTTGATGAATACCTTAATAAAACAATCGAAAGTACTAGGAGCAAAGAAAGTTTTTTTAGAAGTCAGATCAAAAAATTTTAATGCTATATCTTTTTATAAAAAATATAAATTTGTTCAAGACGCCTTGAGAATAAATTATTATGCTGGAAATAATCCAGATGATGCGGTGATGATGAGTTTAGATATTTAATCTAAAGATTTTTTTCTATACTTTTTTCTATTTCACTTGCCTCAACTTGAGGACCAAAACGTTCTATTACTTGACCGCTTCTATTAACAAGAAATTTTGTAAAATTCCATTTGATTTGAGATGTACCAGCTATACCTGGTTTTTGTTTTTTTAAAAAATTATAAAAAGGATCTGTTTTTCTACCATTGACATTAATTTTATTCATTATTTTGAAACTTATTCCATAATTTGTGTCACAAAACTCTTGAATCTCTTCATTTGTTCCTGGCTCTTGAAATGCAAATTGATTACAAGGGAAACCTAGAATCTCAAATCCTTTGTTTTGATATTTTCTATAAAGTTTCTCTAGGCCTTTATATTGATATGTAAGGCCGCAATAACTTGCAACATTTACTATCAAAACAATTTGATTCTTAAAGTCTGATAATCGGACATCGTTTAAATCAGCATCTTTAACTGAAAAATTGTAGATTGTTTCCATAATTGCTTTATATGTGTGCGAAAATGTTTGGGTATTATATATGCAATATATAAGTTTTTTAACTAGTAGAAATGAAGATTAAATATTTATGGAAGACATTTAAAGAATTATCTACCGATGATTTGTATGCAATTCTTAATTTAAGGCAAAAAGTTTTTGTCATGGAGCAAGATTGCCCATATATTGATGCAGATTATTCAGATCAAGAAGCATTTCATCTTCTTGGATATGATGAAAAAAATACACTAAAAGCTTACTTAAGAGCCTTTTCGCCAAACATCAAATATAAAGGAGCCTCAATGGGAAGAATTGTTGTTGAGGAGGGTATGAGAAATAAATCTATTGGAAAAGAAATAACAAATATTGGAATTAGGTTTTTAAGTGAGAAATATCCAAATCATGAAATTATTATTTCTGCACAACATAGGCTTCAAAAGTTTTATGAAGGATTTGGCTTTATTGCAAGAGGCGAGGTCTACTTGGAAGATGACATCGATCATATACAAATGTATATGCTCTCTAAGTAATTATCCTTTCATCAAATAAAATAGTATTAATTTCCTCAGTAATAAATGGGGCAAATGGATGTACTAACTGAAGAACTTCTTTTAGGAGCGGTCTTAAATTTGATGTTTCTCCACTTTTCTTACATTGTTCGATATAAACATCACAAAACTTATTCCAAAAGAATTCATATATTTCATTAACAGCAAAATCCAGTCTGTAATCGGAAATATTTTTACTTATTTGTTTTTTGGATTTACTAAACTCGTCATATATCCATTTATCATGATCGTTTTCTGCCTTAAATTTATCTTTTTCATTTGGATATCCATCAATAAATCTTGCAGCATTCCACATTTTGGTACAAAAATTTCTAAATCCTTTTAGTCTTCCAAATTCAAAACTAATATCTTTTGTATGAGTTGCCAAAGAATAAAATGTCATTCTTAGTGCATCTGTGCCATATGATTCTATTCCGTTAGGAAATTGTTTTCTTGTCTTCCTTTCAATTTTTTCAGCAATACCTTCCTGCATCAAATTCGATGTTCTTTTTTCAACAAGATCTTCAATTGAAATACCATATATTAAGTCAATTGGATCAATAATATTTCCCTTAGATTTTGACATTTTTTGACCATTTTCATCTCTGATAAGACCAGTAACATACACATCCTTGAAAGGTATTTTTCCAGTAAATTCAATACTCATCATTATCATTCTAGCTACCCAGAAAAATATAATGTCAAAACCTGTCACTAGAAGAGAAGTTGGAAAGAAACTTTTAAAATCGTCTGTTTTCTCTGGCCAACCAAGAGATCCAAATGGCCAAAGACTTGATGAGAACCATGTATCTAAAACATCCTCATCTTGCTTAAGATCTATTGCATCAAGTTTGTAATAATTTCTTACATCTTGTTCATTTTCACCAACGTAAATATTTCCATTATCATCATACCAAGCTGGAATTCTGTGACCCCACCAAATTTGTCTACTTATACACCAATCCTCAATATTGTCCATCCAATTAAAATAGGTCTTTATCCAGTTATTGGGATGAAATTTAATGTTTCCTTTTTTAACTTGCATATTAGCTTTCTCTGCCATTTCAGAAGTCTTTACATACCATTGATGACTCAATCTGGGCTCAATTACAATATTTGAACGCTCACCTCTCGGTATGCTCACGTCATATTCCTCTTCCTTTTCAAGGAGTTTTAACTTAGTTAATTCTTTTATGACTAATTTTCTTACTTTAAATCTATCTAAATTTTCAAATAGTTTCGGTACATTATTATTTGTCCACGCATCTTGATTAAAAATATTAATTGGCTCGAAGTCGTTGATATTTTTAGAAATGTAAACTTTGTTATCTTTCTCATGTAAACAATATTTTTTGCCTATTTCATAATCATTAAAGTCATGAGCCGGTGTTATTTTTAAACAACCAGTACCAAATTCCATATCAACATAATCATCACCAATAATTGGTAATTTTCTCTCAACAAAAGGTAATAGAGCATATTTGCCAATAAGATCTTTATATCTTTCATCATTTGGATTTACTGCAATAGCCATATCGCCAAAAAGAGTTTCAGGTCTTGTTGTTGCTACTGTAATAAATTTATCAGAACTATCTATGAGATATTTTATGTACCATATGGTTCCTTTTTTTTCTTGTCTCACCACTTCAAGATCTGAAACAGCAGTTTTAAGAGATGGATCCCAATTTACTAATCTATATCCTCTGTAAATCTTTTTATTTCTATAAAGGTCAATAAATGCTTTGTTGACAGCCTTAGAAAATTTATCATCAAGAGTAAATCTATATTTGTTCCAATCTACAGTTGAGCCTAATCTTTTGATTTGAGATTGTATTTTATCTTCTGAAAAATCTTTCCATTTCCATACCTCTTGAAGAAATTTTTCCCTGCCAAGATCTTTTCTATCAATATTTTTTTTGGAGAGATTATTTTCCACAACCATCTGAGTTGCAATTCCAGCATGATCAGTGCCAACTTGCCAATGAGCTTTCTTACCTGACATGTGATTATATCTGGTGTAAAAGTCCATAATCGCATATTGGAAACTGTGGCCCATATGGAGAGTTCCCGTAACATTTGGCGGAGGTATTACCTGTGAAAAAGATTCCTTTGAACTTTTATTTGATACTACCTCATTCGACCAAATTTCAACCCACTTTTCCTCAACTTCAGTAGGGTTGTACCTTTTGTCCATTACTTATTTATTATTTAAGTTTTTTATTTAATATTAAGTCACATATCAAAGGAACAGGTCTTCCAGTTCCACCTTTTGGAGAACTTGACCATGCAGAGGCTGCAATATCCATGTGCGCCCATTTAAAGTCTTCTGCAAACTTTGATAAAAATGCAGCAGCATGAATTGTACCTGCTTCTCTGCCACCGCCAATATTTGCTAAATCAGCAAAATTAGTTTTTGTACACGACTTATACTCATTCCATAATGGTAATTGCCATGCTCTGTCACCAGTTTCCTCACCCGACTCAATTATCTTATCAGCAAGAAACTGGTTATTTGCCATAACGCCGCTAGCATGACTTCCTAAGGCAATCACTACAGCACCAGTAAGTGTTGCCATATCAATTACATAGGAAGGCTTATATCTTCCAACATATGTCAACGCATCTGCCAAAACCAATCTTCCTTCTGCATCAGTATTAAGAATTTCAATTGTTTGACCTGACATAGAAGTTACTACATCTCCTGGTTTTGTTGCTCTAGCAGAAGGCATATTTTCAGCACATGCCATAATACCAACCACATTTACGTCAGCTTTAATTCTTGCCAGCGAACACATAACACCAAAAACCGTTCCTGCTCCACACATATCCCATTTCATTTCATCCATACCAGAACTTGGCTTTAACGAAATACCACCTGTATCAAAAGTAATACCTTTTCCAACTAAGGCTACTGGCTTTTCATTTTTTTTGCCGCCGTTATATTCAATGATTATCATTCGAGGAGGTTCATCACTTCCCTTAGATACGCTTAGATAAGAGCCCATTTTTAATCTAGCGAGATCTTTCTCATTAAGTGATTTAACTTTTAAACCTGAGTAATTTTTAACAGTATTTTTTACTATTTTTTCTATAAGTTTTGGTGTTGCATGATTTGCAGGCAAATCACCAAGATGTTTAGCAGTATTTACTCCTTCGCCAACTGAAAATCCTCGTGCAACAGCAATTTTTGCTTTTTTGGTATCAGATGAAGATAGCTTTGCAGTAATTATGGTGACATTTCTTAACGAAACTTGGCTTGAAATTATGTCTTTACCAATTTTTTCAGTTTTAGCTGTTTTATTTTTTGTTGTAGAAAAAATATAAGCTCCTGATTCAATAGATCTTGAGATTGTTTCTAGAAACCAAAACTTATCTTTACCTTTCGGGTAATTTTGACCATCAAGTACCGCAAGATTTTTACAACCAATAGAATTTGCAATTTTTGCAATGTATTTATACTTGTTCAACCATAGGTATATATCATCTTTTTCATTGAGGTCATTTATAAGAAGAATTTTTTTTGCTTTAACGCCTCCTAATGAAGAGATAAGATGATTTTGGTTAGAGGGACTAATTGAATCTTTAATTGATCTAGAGATATAACCATTAGATTTTTTATCTAATTCTTTAAACTCAGGAGAAGCCAGTATCTTTTTATTAACTGGAATAACAAGTAACTCGGTTAATACATTAGATAAAACTCCATCGCTAACATTTTTTAGAGTTATATTGTTCAGAACTTTATATGTCATTTTAATATCTCCTTTTTAATTCAATACTGGTAAGATGTTTATTGTAATGCATCAGAGTTCGCAAGGCATATATAAAAAGAACATTCTTTTAAAAAGCTTAAATCTTGAAGTTCTGCAGTCTTCAACTGGAGTTTTTTTAATTTTCTTTTTTTTGGTTGTTGGCTCAAGGTTTGTTGGTTATTTTGAGCAAGCATCCGAGGGCCTAATCGACCCTAGCCTTATCTTCAAAGTAGTAATACTAAGGTTCCCAGACTTTGTAACATTATTATTACCATTATCTTTTTTTCTAGGAGTTGTAATTACAATTAGTAGATTATATTCAGATAGAGAAATTTATGGCTACTTTGCAGGAGGTCTTTCTAATAATGACCTAATAAGATATTTACTTCCACAATCAATTGTTTTCTTTTTTATAACATTATCCCTAAGTGTATATATAGCGCCTTATACAAAAGAATTATCCAAAGAGATCCTTACTCAAGACACAATTCAAGAGCAGTTTGAATCAGTCAAACCAAATGAATTATTTTCTTTTAATGAAAATGAAGGATTTATTTATATCGAAGACAAAAAAAGGAATATTTTAGAGGACGTAGTTATTTTTATGCCAAATGATAACTACTCGTCTTTAATTATCTCAGAAAAACTTGAATACGAAGATTTGTCTTCAAAGATGGACTTAGATTTTAAAGATGGAGTTTTATATCAAGATATTTTTAATCAAAGTTCATCTTTAGTTTCATATTTTGGAGAGTTATCTATTCCAGTTGATAATTCTAAAAACTCTATTTCAGGGTTATCATTTAGTAAATTATTTGATTTTTCAATCAAGTCTTCAAAATCTCAAAACCAGTGGAATTTGTCCATACCATTAACAATTTTTATTCTATTAATTTTTGCTGTAAATTTTTCCAAAGTAGAACCGCGGCAAGGAAGACTTTCCGTATTAGTACCATCTATTTTTATATACATACTATATTTAAGCTTATTGATTTTGGCTAGAGACTCTTTTGATGGAAGCTTAACCTCCTCTCAAAACAATATCTGGTATGTGCACCTGACCTTTTTGTTATTTGCAATATTTTTAGTAATTAGAAAAAATTTAAATACTAATATTCGAACTATTTATACATTCTTTAATAATAATTTTGTAAGAGTTTTTATATCTTTATTAATATTTTTAATTTTTTTATGGGTGCTAGGATGATAAAGATATTTAATAAATATTTAATAAAAAGATCATTTTATTTTTCACTGAGCATTTTATTGATTTTTGGATTATTGGACTCAATATTTATTCTTATTTCTGAATTAGAAAAAAACTCATCAGATTACACCTTCCTTCACATATTGAAGTATGTAATTTTTTCAATGCCTCATAATTTACTTGATTTTGTTCAAGGTGCTTGTTTATTAGGAGTAATGCTTTCGCTTGGAATGTCTCATGAGGAGGGAAATCTTAATGTATTGAGGTCTGCAGGCAAGTCTCCACTTGAAATAGTATTTACAAGTTCAATAGGAGCCCTAATTCTTGTTTTATCAATGCTTGCACTAGACGAAATAGCGTTTAGGAAATTATATGTAAACGAAGAAGCTGAAAGAAATATTCTATTAAATAAAGAAATAAATTATGGAGATGAAATTAATTGGATTAAATCAGGAAACTCATTTTTGGGTTTTGAAAACATCGTAGATGAAAAAATTTTTAACGTTAACTTTATTAAGCTTCAAGATAAAGAAGTTATTTATTCTGTAAAATCTGATGTTGCAACTATCAGCAACAATAAAATTATTTTTGACAAGGAGTCTACATATAAAAGTTTTATAGATAATGTTGATAAAAAGGATATTGAATTTTTTGAGATTCCAATTCAATCAAAAATTACTTTTAGCAATATTAAACATCTTGGATTATTTGAACTAAATTTTTATAGACAGATATTTGATGGCAGCACAATTAAGAAAGATATTTTATTTAAGTCTCATATAGATAAGTCCTTTTATAATAAAATTTTCTTACCAATTTCATCTTTAATCTTAATATTATTTTTTGGATCGTTTATATTCACTTCACTGAGAGACTCTACAATTGGAAATAGGGTGGTTGTATCTGTAGTAGGAGCTTTTATATATCAATTAATTCAAGACTTATCATCAGGTATATTTATTTCATATGGATTAACTACAATCTTAGGAATTATTCTTCCCTCAGTTTTACTGATAGTAGCAAGTATGATTTCTTACAAAAAGATTTAAATTTTTTTATAAGAAGTTTTAGATAAATAATCACTCAAAGATAAATTATCTTTTGAGAAATATATTAACGCTAAAGGCAGTCCTGCTAAAAAAATTGTAAAAATATTAGAAAAAAACCTAATAGTTACTTTTTTCAATGTTATTTCGCCACCATCTGTACTATATATCTCAAAATTCCAAACAGCCATACCTAATGTCTTACCACCATTCATCCAAAAATAACCATAAAAAATCCATGTACTCAAAATAACAAGTAATGGTCCAACCCATTTTGTCTGAATAATGCCTCCATTGATCCATACAGCAAATGATCCAACAGCAAACCAAACTCCTAACAATAAAAATAAATCGTATACAGATGCAGCGATTCTTTTAATAGGAAATACGATATACGATTTATTATTCATTTTGTTATAGTACTAAATAATTAAAAAAAATAAATTGATATGAATACAACAACCGATTTTTTAGGACATCCAAAGGGTTTATTTGTATGTTTTGCTACAGAGATGTGGGAAAGATTCTCCTATTATGGTATGAGAGCTCTCCTAATATTGTATTTAACAAAGCATTGGGAGTTCACAGACGCTACAAGTTATTTAATTTATGGAGCATATACTTCCCTGGTATATATCATGCCAGTCTTTGGTGGCATGCTGGCTGATCAAATTTTAGGTTCAAAAAAAGCAGTTACTTATGGTGCGATACTATTAGTGTTTGGTCATTTAGGAATGACAGTTGAGAGTAATGAGCAAATATTTTACTTATCACTTGCTTTAATAGTTTCTGGCGTAGGGTTTTTAAAACCTAATATATCTACCATGGTTGGAGCATTGTATGAAGAGGGTGATCCTAGAAGAGATTCAGGCTTTACTATTTTTTATATGGGTATAAATATAGGAGCTTTTACTGCAACTCTTTTATGCGGTTATTTAGGAGAGCAAGTGGGATGGGCGTATGGATTTGGTGCAGCAGGAATTGGAATGCTATTTGGGCTAATTATTTTCTTGTGGGGCCAAAAATATCTGGAAGGTCTTGCTGAGCCACCATCAAATAAATATCTACAAAAGATGAATGGAATAAGCTATGAGTCTTGGGCCTATATTTCAGGTATTTTTATGGTTTTGGTTACCTGGTTTTTAGTTCAAAACTCGCAACTAGTTGGTCAACTTTTGGGTGGTTTTGGAGCTATTTTTATCGGAGCATGGTTATTATATGCACTATTTAGATGTGCTCCTGATGAGAGAGATCGATTAATTGTTGTTGGGATATTAATATTATTTTCTTTAATTTTTTGGGCGCTTTTTGAACAAGCAGGCTCATCTTTAAATATTCTTACAGATAGAGGTGTAAACAGAGTAATATTTGGTTGGGAAGTCCCCGCATCGATGTTTCAATCTTTGAATGCTGGCTTTATTTTTACTATAGCGCCACTATTCGCAATGCTTTGGATAGCACTTGCAAAAAGAAATATGGAACCATCTACACCAATTAAATTTTCAATCGGTATCATTCTTGTTGGACTAGGTTTTTTAGCTTTGGTTTATGGTATGAGTTCATCTGAGGGTCTTCAAACAGGTGTTTTTTGGATAATATTGATTTATCTTCTGCATACCCTAGGTGAGTTATGTTTATCTCCTGTTGGATTGTCATCAGTGACTAAATTGTCACCTCAAAGAATTGTTGGGTTTATGATGGGAATGTGGTTTTTTGCATCAGCAGCTGGAAATTATGTTGCTGGATTAATTGCTAGAGCAACAGCATCAGACTCGTCTGGAGTATCAAATGATGTATTTGATCTTACTCAAAAACAATCATTTATGGATGTTTATACTGATGTTGGTTTGATGGCAATTGGTTGCGGGATATTTCTAGCTATATTAACTCCTATTCTCAAAAAATTAATGCATGGCGCCAACTAAAAGAAGAAAAGATCCTGTTAAAAAGAATATGGATAAGTTCCATAAACCAAAAACTCATAAAGATAAAACAAAATATGATAGAAAGAAAAAATCTAAAGACTTTGATTCAAATTAATCAATATCTTTTCGTAAATATCTTTTAATTTCCAAAGCTCATCAACACTTACATGCTCATCAATTTGATGAATAGATTTATTAACAGGCCCAAGTTCAACAATTTCGGTATTCATTGCTGCAACAAAACGACCATCAGATGTACCACCTTTAGCATTTAATTCAGGTTTATATCCAGTTATTTCTTCTGATGAGGTACATACAATATCTTTGAAAAAATTATCTTTCGTATAATAAGGATTGCCATTTAGGTCCCAGCTTAATTCATAATCTAATTCAAGATCTTTTAATATTGATTCAAATTCATATTTGAGACTATCTTCAGTTGACTCAGTTGAAAATCTAAAATTGAATGTTAACTCAAGTTCACCCGGCACTACGTTATGCGCTCCAGTGCCTGAACTTATATTAGATATCTGAAAACTCGTCGGATCAAAAGCTTCATTTCCATTATCCCAAACCTTGTTTTTTAATATTGAAATTAAATCACCTGATATTAATATTGGATTTATAACCTTTTCAGGATATGCAACATGTCCTTGTTTGCCAAAAATTTTTAGGTAACCGCCTAGGGAGCCTCGCCTGCCAATTCTTGCACAATCTGCAACTTTTTCACTTGAAGTCGGTTCTCCAACTAAACAAAAATCAATAATTTCATTATCTTCAATCATTTTTTCAATAATTTTGTCTATAAATCCATCCTTTGATGTACCTTCTTCATTTGAGGTGAGCAAGATAGCTAATTTAAAATTAAGTTTTTTATTTGCATTAATAAAATCTTTTGCTGCTTCAACAAATGCAGCTACAGAAGATTTCATATCTGCAGCGCCTCTGCCATATAGCAAATCTCCTTCAATTGTCGCTGAAAAGGGAGGGTAGCTCCATTTTTCTTCAGGCCCACTAGGAACAACATCAGTATGGCCTAAATAACAAAAAAGCTTTTCAGAATTTCCTATGGTCGCATATAGATTTTCAACATTTTGATAATTAATTCTTTCGCATTTGAAATCAAGTTTTTTTAATTCATCCTCAATAAGATCAAAGCAACCCATATCAGATGGTGATATAGACTTGATTCGTATTAGTTTTTGGAGAAGTTCAATCATTTTCGTGAAGTATTTTATTTAAAGAGGATTTCGATTTATTAATTTTTGCAATAACTTTTCCAGATAATGAATCTCGAATATATAAAAGATTTGATTTGCCTGATAGCTCTCTAGCTTTTACAAAGTTATCTCTATTATCTTTATCAATAATAGTCACTTTAGTACCTGCAGTTATGTATAATCCAGCCTCAACTATACAGTCATCACCTAAGGAAATTCCAATTCCAGAATTCGCACCTAAAAGACAATTTTTACCAATAGAAATTTTTGTATTATTTCCTCCTGATAATGTTCCCATTGTGCTTGAGCCTCCACCAAGATCAGAGTTATCTCCAATTATTACACCTGCAGATATCCTGCCTTCGATCATAGCCTTTCCCAAAGTCCCAGCATTAAAATTAACAAAACCTTCATGCATTATTGTTGTGCCTTCACTCAAATATGCTCCAAGCCTTACTCTAGATGCATCTGCAATTCTTACTTTATTTGGAATAATATAATCTGTTAGACAAGGAAATTTATCTAGTGATCTAATGTAAAGATCATTTTTATCAGATTTTGATTTGTTTAACCTTTCCTCTATTTCATCAATTGAAATAGGGCCTTTATTGGTCCATACCACATTTGGTAAGGCTTCAAATAATCCATCTAAATTTATAGTATTTGGCAATACAAACTTATTTGATAATAAATGTAATTTAAAATATGCATCTATTACTGTTTTAATTGGATTTTTTAGGTTAGTTTCTGTCCAATCAAGTTTAATTATTTGATAATTCGTGGAATCAATTTCAACAGATTTTGTATTAGTTTTTTTATTATCAAATTCTATATTTGGAAAATAGACCTCAAGAATCTGACCAGATTTAGACTTAGTTGCGATTCCTTCTCCAAATATTTTCATTTTTAAACCACTTTTCTTAATTCTGAGATAATTTTTTTAACTTTATACTTTGGAACTAATTTTTTATTGAAATTCTCAACTTCAAAAGTGTCCTCAACTCTCTCACCAAGAGTATTAATTCTTGCTGAATAAATAGAAACATTATTATCGAAAAATACTTTAGCAATATTAGCTAGTAAGCCAGAACTGTCAACAGTTTCAATAGTTATTAAATTTCTGTTTTTATCTTTAATAATTGATTCATCAATTTTAATGATTTTCTCGAACTTTGAGTTATCTATCATATTCGAATTTGATATTTCAATTTTATCAAACTTGTTGAAGTTTATTTTAATTTTGGAGGTAAGTTCAATTAACTCAGATTTCTTTAGCACTCTATCGTGTCGAGAATACTTAGTAATAAATGTATTTGCTGCAAACTCTTTTTTTATTGAAGTAAAAATATTTGCATCTATTACTTCAAGACCTGCACTCTCTAATACTTTTAATAATTTATAAAACAAGCCAGGAGAATCCTTTGCTTTGATAAATATTTCTATGAGATTATTAAATTTACTTTTACTGCCAATAATAAAATCATCATCATGGTTTTTTATTATTAATTCAGATTGCCATAGAAGTGTACTCGATGAGTTTTTATTAAAATAGCTATCATCAAAATTTTTAAAATGTTCGATGATGAGACTTTGATGTTCTTTGATATCAATTTGATTAATAACATTTTTTTGCCTATCCATAGATATCTGAGATGATGCCTTTACTGGCTCCTTATTTATCTTTGATCTCGTTAGAAGATAGAGATCTCTTAAAAGCTGGTGTTTCCAACCATTCCATAGGGCTGGATTTGTTGCCCTGATATCATTTATTGTTAAAAGATATAAATAATCTAATCTTTCATTTCGTTCGACAATCTTTGAAAATTCTAGAACGGTATTTGGATCCATAATATCCATTTTTTGAGAAATTGAAGACATTAATAAATGATTTTCTACTAACCATGATATTAAATTTGCATCTGTATTTGACATTCCAATTCTCTTTGCGAATCTGTAGCTTGTTTTTGCACCAATTTCAGAATGGTCACCGCCTTTACCTTTTCCAAGATCATGAAATATTCCAGCAATATAAAGGATCTCTATTTTTCTTATTTTATTTAAAATTTCATACTCGAGCTCAAACCCAGCATGTTCATTTAATTTCATTTGTCTGATGTTTCTTACAACTTTAAAAGTATGCTCATCTACTGTATAAACATGAAATAAATCAAATTGCATTTGTCCGACAACTTCAGAAAATTCAGGAATATATTTCTGAAGCACACCAAGAGATTTCATTGTTTTTAGAATGGAAGATAAATTATATTTAGATCTCAATATATTTTTAAACTGATCTGCATATTGTTGGTTTTTTCTAAATTCTTTATCTATTAAATTAATATTTTTTCTTATTAGAGCTTTAGTTTCAGTATCAATTGTATTAATCTTTTTATTTTTGCCTATCTCTAAAAATATTCCAAATATGAGATCTTTATTCTTCCTGAGAATAGCATTCTTTATGCCAATCTTATTTCTGTATTTATATATTCCTGATATATTTTCATAATGATTTTTAATTGGATTTCTTTCATTATATTTTTCATAAACAATTTCGTTAAAGTATGAAATTGAAGAAGCCATTTCATAAAAATTTTTCATCATTTTCTCTACAGATTTTTTTGCAGTTCTTTTACCAAGTTTTGCCTTTTTAGCAATCTCTACTTGTGCCTCGAAATTTAATCTATTCCTATTTGTGGAAATGTTTGTAGCGAATCTTAAACATTTAATGAAGTTATAAGCATTTACAGCATTATTTAACTCACCATAAAATAACTTTGAATTACTTATTTCATTAAGTGAACTTAAATTAAAACAATGCTGAAGAATCCATAATGCAGACTGAAAATCTCTCAGCGTTCCGGGTGATTCTTTTAGGTCAGGTTCTAAATTATATGCAGTTGAGTAAAAATCGTTATGTCGCTTTTGTTGCTCAACATATTTGGCGTTATAAAAATTATTTTTAGTCCATAGTTTTGAGAGGACCATATTAATTTTTTGATCCATTTCATTGTCTGAAACAATTGTTCGCCTTGTTAAGTAAGATGTGAATTCTTTAAGATCAGTTTTTGAAATTTTTTTTATATCTGATATAGATCTTACTGAATGTCCAACTTTGTATCCTCGATCCCATAAAAAAGAAATAAACTCATCAAGCTTTGTATAATTTTTTTTAGAATCCTTCTCAATTATTGATATATCAATATCAGAAATAGGAAAAATTTCCTTTCTTCCAAAGCCACCATTTGCATAAATAACAAAAGTTTTATCAAGTCCAAGATTTAAAAATTTATTTTTTAAATCTTTTTCAATTGCATTAGAATATTTTTTTAGATATTTATTTACTTTAGAAGGTTTAGAATAGATTTCTGGAAAGCTTTTTAAAAATTCTTTTTTAATCAAACTTAAATTATCTTTCATTACAACTCTTCAGTTCTTTTTGTTAAGATTTCTGACCCAGTTTTTGTAACTGCAATTGTATGCTCCCACTGAGCAGAGTTTCTTCCATCTTTAGTTTCCACTGTCCATCCATCATTAAGAGTTTTACAGTATTTTGTACCTTGATTAATCATTGGTTCTATAGTGAAGCACATGCCTTCTTTTAGCTGGATACCTGTTCCAGGCCTGCCATAGTGAAGGATCTGAGGTTCTTCATGATAAATTTTTCCAATACCATGACCACAGTAGTCTTCTACAACACTATAGTAATTTCTTTCTGCGTGTTTCTGAATGGCATTTCCAATATCTCCAAGATATGCTCCCGGTTTAACAGCCTCAATGCCCTTGTAAAGACATTCCTGAGTTATTTTTACTAATCGCTGGTTATGAGGAGCACATTTACCTACAAGAAACATCTTTGATGTATCTCCATGCCATCCATCTTTTATAACTGTTACATCAATATTAAGGATGTCTCCATCTTTTAGAAATTTTTCATTGTTAGGTATGCCATGGCATATAACCTGATTTATGCTCGAGCAAATAGTTTTTTCATATCCTTTATAGCCAACATTTGCTGGTATGGCGTCTTGGATATTAACAATGTGATCATGACAAAGTTTATCAAGCTCACCAGTAGAAACTCCAGGTTTGACGAAGGGAGTAATCATTTCAAGAACTTCGGCTGCTAATTTGCCAGCTATTCTCATTTTTTCAATGTCTTTAAAATTTTTTATCGAAATATTCATTTTTTTTCATTTTTGTATAGACATTAGATAACTTAATCTATAAAGTACAATTTTAATGTCAGCCTATAATTTTAGCTCATTAAAACAAAAAAATTCTTTTAATAGTCTCCCTAAAATTTTCTCAAAATTTAATCTTTCTAAGGTGCAATTCTAATGTCATTCAAAGCCATATTAGCATTTGAAGACGGTAGTGTATTCTATGGAAAGGGGTTTGGGAAAGAAAAATATGATGTTGGTGAGCTTGTATTTAATACATCTATGACGGGTTACCAAGAAATTGTTACAGATCCCTCATACAAAAAACAAATAATTACTTTCACACATCCACATATTGGAAATACAGGTGTAAATATGGAAGATAATGAATCAAAAACTATTCATGCCTCAGGAATGGTAGTTAAAAACTTTTGTGACAAACCAAGTAATTGGAGGTCACAAGCCACTTTAGGCGAATTTTTAAAAAAAAATGAAGTTATAGGGATAGCAGACGTTGATACAAGGGAAATAACAACAATTTTAAGAGAAAAAGGAGCAATGAATTGTTGTATTGCATCGCTTTCAGTAATTTCTGATAAAGAAGCTGTTGCAAAAGCAAAGGCATTTGAAGGTCTAAAAGGAATGGATTTAGCAAAAGTTGTCTCCACAGATAAAGAATATAAATGGAATGAGGGAGTTTGGCCTGAGAATAATAAATTTAATGATGAATATCCTGTAGTAGCTTACGACTATGGCATTAAAGAGAATATATTAAGACTTTTAAGTGAGCACGTTGGATCTGTAAAGGTTGTAAATGCTATAACTCCATTCGAAGAAATTATTAAATATAATCCAAAAGGTATATTTTTATCTAATGGTCCGGGAGATCCTGAGCCTTGTGATTATGCTATAGAAAACATTAAAAAATTTCTAGAAAATAAGATTCCAATTTTTGGTATCTGTCTTGGTCATCAATTATTAGCTCTTGCTGGTGGGGCTAATACTTACAAAATGAAATTTGGTCATCATGGAGCAAATCACCCTGTTCAAGACATGGCCTCCAAAGATGTTTTTATTACTAGCCAAAATCATGGCTTCGCAGTAGATGAAAACACTTTACCTAAAAATATTAAAGTTACTCATGTATCTTTATTTGACAAATCACTTCAAGGCATTGAATTTATTGATAGGCCGGCATTTAGTTTCCAAGGGCATCCTGAGGCGAGTCCCGGCCCTCAAGAGATACAGATACTTTTTGAAAAATTTAGTTCTATGGTAAAAGAGTATGCCAAAACGTAAAGATATTTCTTCAATTTTAATAATAGGTGCGGGTCCAATCATTATTGGGCAAGCATGTGAATTTGATTATTCTGGTGCACAAGCATGCAAAGCGCTCAAAGAAGAAGGATTCAGAGTAATTTTAGTAAATTCTAATCCCGCAACCATAATGACTGATCCACTCTTAGCTGATGCAACATACATTGAACCAATTCATTGGGAATCTGTTGAAAAAATAATTGAGAAGGAAAAGCCAGATGCAATCTTACCAACTATGGGAGGACAAACCGCTTTAAATACTGCCTTAACTTTAGATAAAAAAGGCGTGCTCAAGAAACATAATGTTATCTTAATTGGGGCGAATAGAACTGCAATTGATAAAGCTGAAGATAGACAGCTTTTTGATGAAACTATGCAGTCAATTAATTTGGAAACACCCGCATCTGGTATTGCTCATTCAATGAGTGATGCATTGGAAGTTCAAGAAAAAATAGGATTTCCATGCATCATAAGACCTTCATTCACTATGGGTGGAACTGGCGGGGGGATTGCTTATAACATCTCAGAGTTTAAATCTATATGTGAGAAAGGGCTCGAATTATCACCAACAAATGAACTTTTAATTGATGAGTCTTTAATTGGATGGAAAGAGTACGAAATGGAAGTTGTCAGAGATTGTGAGGATAATTGCATAATCGTTTGCTCAATCGAAAACTTAGATCCTATGGGAATCCATACAGGAGACTCAACAACCATAGCTCCTGCTCAGACTCTTACTGATAAAGAATATCAGATCATGAGGAACGCATCTTTTAAAATTTTAAGAGAAATCGGTGTAGATACTGGTGGGTCAAATGTTCAATTTGCTATTAATCCAGATAATGGAAAAATGGTTGTAATCGAGATGAATCCTAGAGTGAGTAGGTCTTCTGCTCTAGCATCAAAAGCAACTGGATTTCCTATCGCAAAAGTTGCAGCGCTTTTATCTGTAGGTTATACCCTTGATGAACTAAAGAATGATATTACAGGAGGATTAACTCCAGCATCTTTTGAACCAAGTATTGACTACATCGTTACAAAAATACCTAAATTTGCTTTCGAAAAGTTTCCTCAAGCAAGTCCAAAACTTACAACACAAATGAAGTCAGTTGGAGAGGTGATGTCTATTGGATCAAACTTTCAAGAATCATTTCAAAAAGCTCTATGTAGTATGGAGGAAGGTTTAAACGGATTAAATTCATTACGCAATAATGGATCTTTTCCATCAGATGACGAAATAAAAAGTGAGTTAACAATTCCAGGCCCAAAAAGAATTTTTTATGTGGCTGATGCAATGCGAAAAGGTTGGGATCTAAACAAAATATATTCACTGACAAAAATTGATTATTGGTTCTTAGATCAAATTAAGGAATTAATTGATATTGAAGATGAGCTAAAAGAAACTAATATTTCAAATCTATCCAAAGAGTATTTACAAAACGTAAAAGAGAAAGGATTTTCTGACAATAGAATAGCTGAGTTACTTGATGCAAATGAATCAAAAATTAGGCAAATCAGAAAAAAAAATAATGTAATGCCTATTTTTAGAAGAGTTGATACTTGTGCAGCAGAATTCGCTACATCAACATGCTACATGTATTCTTCTTATGGAGGTAGTTGTGAGAGCAACCCTACCAAAAATAAGAAAATTCTTGTCCTTGGAAGTGGCCCCCCTGAAACTGTATCAACTGACTATGATGTTTCTAATAGGCTTTATTTTGAGCCAATCACTGCAGAAAAGATCTTGGATATCATTGATATTGAAAAACCAGAAGGGGTTGTTATTCAGTTTGGAGGGCAAACACCTTTGAAACTTGCAGATGTTTTATCTGAAAATGGAGTTAATATCTTAGGCACTAATGTTGACGCAATTGATAGGTCTGAAGATAGAGAAAGATTTCAAGAATTAGTAAATAAATTAAATTTAAAACAGCCCTCAAATGCTACTGCAAAAAATGTTGAGGAAGCACTTGTAAAAGCTGATGAAATTGGATTTCCAATTGTTGTAAGGCCATCTTATGTATTAGGTGGAAGAGCAATGCAACTGGTTAATAATTTAAAAGAGCTTAATCAGTACTTAAATGAAGCAGTAGAAGTTTCTAATAGTAAACCTATTCTTTTAGATAGTTATCTTACAGATGCTATTGAAGTTGACGTAGATGTTGTATCAGATGGAAAAAATATTGAAATTGGTGGGATATTACAACATATTGAACAAGCTGGAATTCACTCTGGAGATTCTGCATGTTCTCTACCGCCATATAGCTTATCAAGCACAGTACAGGAAATCATGAAAGAACAGGCCATTGATATAGCAAAAGAATTAGAAGTTATAGGTTTAATGAATATTCAATACGCTGTTAAGGACGAAAATGTTTTTATTATTGAAGTTAATCCTCGGGCATCTAGGACTGTTCCCTTTATTTCTAAAGCAATAGGTCACTCTCTTGCAAAAGTAGCCTCCAAAGCAATGATAGGCAAAAGTTTAATACAACAAAAATTTTCTTCAAAACTTCCAAAAGATCTTTCTTTTGTAAAAGAAGCTGTTATGCCGTTTGATAAATTTCCTCATGTCGATCCTATTCTTGGTCCTGAAATGAAATCAACAGGTGAAGTTATGGGCATTGGTCCAAATTTTGGTGAGGCATATGCAAAAGCTCAAAAAGGAGCTAACAAGATTCTTAGACGATCTGGTGTGGTATTTATAAGTGTGAAGGCATCTGATAAAAAATATCTTGATAAATTTGTACCTGAAATAATAAATGCTGGATTTGAAATTGTAGCAACATCCGGAACTTCCGAATATATTAAAAAACTTGGTTTTAATGTAAAAACCATCAATAAGGTAACTGAGGGAAGGCCTCACATAGTAGATAGCTTGCTTAATAATGATATTGACTTGGTGATCAACACGACAGAAGGCTCACAATCAATTGAAGACTCAGCATCAATTAGACAAAGCGCTTTAAGAAACAAAATTTTCTGCACAACAACAATGTTTGGCGCATTTGCAATTATCGATGCATTCAAAAGCAAAGAAGAGAATTGGACTTACAGCACGTTACAAGAAATAAATAATTGATTCACTAAAATTGATATAATGCTTGCATGAGCAGAGTACCTATTACCAAAGATGGTGAGATTTCTATAAAAGAAAAGCTTTCAAATCTTAAGTTTGTTGAAAGACCTCAGATATCGCAAGCTATTGCTGAAGCAAGAGCACATGGAGATCTTAAAGAAAATGCTGAGTATCATGCTGCAAAAGAATTACAAGGTTTAGTAGAGGCCAAGATAAGTGAGATGGAAAGCGCATTAGCTAATGCCCAAGTAATTGATGTAAAAGAAATTCCTGAAACTGGCAGAGTTATTTTTGGTTCAACAATTAAAGTTTATGATATCGAGCAAGACAATGAAGTCGTTTATAAAATTGTTGGGAATCTTGAGTCTGATCCTGAAAAAGGACACATATCAATTGATACCCCAATTGCAAAAGGATTGGTTGGTAAGTTTGTTGATGACGAAATTAAGATTAATACTCCTTCAGGTGACCTCCACTACGAAATCATAGAAGTTAAACACATCTAACTTTATGCATGCAGACAATTGGGCTCAAAAGGCAAAAAAAAAGGGCTATCGTTCAAGAGCTGTCTTTAAATTAGAAGAAATTTTAAAAAAAACAAAAATAATAAATTACTCAAATGTTCTTGATCTTGGGTCCTCTCCAGGAGGATGGTCAGAATACATAATCAAAAAATATCCAACTTCAAAAGTTTATGCAATTGATATCATAGACATGGAACCAATAGACGGAGTTACCTTTTTCAAAGATAGTATTGAAAATTTATATAATTTAGAAGAAATATTAAAATTAAAAGGTTGTTTTAAACTTGTAATTTCAGATATAGCCCCAAACTTAAGTGGCATAAGTGCAGTTGATAGTGAAAATATTCTTAATTTGAATATGCTTACTGTTAAGATTGCTAATGATTTTTTAGATTCAAGCGGTTCAATGATAATGAAAACTTTTCAAAATAGTAACTTAAAAACTTTGCGAAAAAATATGGAATTATCTTTTAAGTTAGTTCAAACTTATAAGCCTGCTGCTTCAAAAAAACAATCAGGTGAAATTTACCTGTATGGAGTAAAATAAGATATGAATAGTTTTATGAGAAATTTAGTTGTATGGGTGGTTCTAGGGTCTCTCATGGTTTATGTTTTTAATAACATTGAGAATTCATCAGCTAGAGAACAGATTAGTTATAGCCAGTTTAAACAAGAAGTTCTATCAGACAGGGTTGCTAAGGTAGTCTATAAAGGCGATCAAATGACTATTATTGGTGATCGCTTAGATGGTTCAAAATTTGAAACCACTCATCCTATTTTTAAAAGAGATGAAGCAGTTGAAAATGCAATTGAAGAAAATGGCATTATTGCTGTTTATGAGAAAATAGAACAACCTTCATTATTTTCTCAATTACTTGTTGGAGCATTTCCAATAATTCTTTTGTTAGCAATATTTTTCTTTTTTATGCGTCAAATGCAAGGCGGTATTTCTGGAAAAGGTGGACCAATGTCTTTTGGTCGAAGTAAAGCTAAATTAATGGAAGGCGGAAAAGTTAAAACTACATTCAAAGATGTTGCAGGTTGTGAAGAAGCAAAACAAGATGTTCAAGAACTCGTTGACTTTCTTAGAGATCCAACTAAATTTCAGAAACTTGGAGGTAAGATTCCAAGGGGTGTTTTAATGGTTGGTCCTCCAGGCACCGGAAAAACTTTAATTGCAAGGGCAGTTGCAGGAGAGGCCAAGGTCCCATTCTTTACAATTTCTGGTTCAGATTTTGTGGAAATGTTTGTTGGTGTTGGAGCATCTAGAGTAAGAGATATGTTTGATCAAGCAAAAAAACAATCTCCTTGTATTGTTTTTATTGATGAGATTGATGCCGTAGGTAGGCACAGAGGAGCAGGTCTAGGTGGTGGGCACGACGAAAGAGAACAAACACTTAACCAATTACTTGTTGAAATGGATGGCTTTGAAGGAAATGATGGCGTTATTGTAATAGCTGCAACTAATAGACCAGATGTTTTAGATCCAGCACTTTTAAGACCTGGAAGGTTTGACAGGCAAGTAGTCGTTGATTTACCAGACATTCGTGGCAGAGAAGCAATCTTAAAAGTTCATATGAGAAAGGTTCCTCTCGCATCTGATGTTGATCCGCTTGTAATTGCAAGAGGTACACCAGGATTTTCGGGAGCAGACCTTGCTAATTTAATTAATGAGGCTGCACTTTTTGCTGCTAGATATTCTGATAAAAAAATTGATCAGTCGCATCTTGATTTAGCTAAAGATAAGATAATGATGGGCGCTGAAAGAAAATCAATGATACTAAGTGAGGAGCAAAAAAGAATTACTGCATATCACGAAGCTGGACATGCTATCGTTGGAAGATTATGTCCCACTCACGATCCTGTATATAAAGTTACCATCATACCTAGAGGAAGAGCATTGGGTGTAACAATGTTTTTACCTGAAGAAGATACATATATGCAAAGTAAAGAGTATCTTCTCGGTAGAATAGCTACATTATTTGGTGGCAGAATTGCTGAAAGTATTATTAATGGCAATCAAGGTATTACAACTGGAGCATCAAATGATATTGAAGTAGCCACAGGCATTGCAACAAATATGGTTACTAAGTGGGGTTTCTCTGATGCACTTGGTACCATAAAATATGGAGAAGATGAGGGCAGTCCTTTCTTGGGAAGGTCTGTTTCAAATCCTCCACCAATGAGAAGTGATCAAACTTCAAAATTAATAGACTCAGAGGTCAAAGCTATAATAGATTCATGCTATAAAAAAGCTGAAGAATTGTTAAAACAAAATTTAGATAAGCTTAATGTAATGGCTGATGCTCTATTAAAATATGAAACAATAGATGCCGATCAGATCGATGATATTATGGCTGGTGCTACTCCAAGAGAACCAAAGGGATGGTCAGATGATGATCAACCCAAAGGTAAGTCTTCTAAAAAAACTTCAATCAAAGGTGCTGCTGAAGAGTTATAATTTTTTCTGATGAACCTAAAATTTGGCACTGACGGTATAAGGGGACCCGTTGAGAGCATAATAACACCCGAAGCTTGTTTGAGAATAGGCCATGCAACAGGTCTAGCCATGAAAGACCTAGGTTGGAACACTGTTGTTATTGGCAAAGACACAAGAATCTCTGGTTACATGTTAGAGTCTGCACTGCAGGCAGGTTTTATAGCTGCAGGCGTTAATGTAAATCTTCTTGGCCCAATTCCTACACCTGGAGTAGCCTATCTAACCAAAACACTAAGAAATAAATTTGGAGTTGTTATAAGTGCTTCACATAATGATTTTTTAGATAATGGAATTAAAATTTTTAATGAAGATGGAGAAAAGATTTCAAGGGACATTGAAAAAAGAATTGAAAAATATCTATCATCAGATTTATCTCCTGTTGAAACATCTCAAATAGGAAAAGCATATAGATTTGATGAGTCTGGACCAAGATACATCGAATTTTGTAAATCTTCAGTTCCATCTGAAATTTCTTTTTCATCACTTAGGATAGTCGTTGATTGTGCGAATGGAGCTTGTTATAAGGTAAGTCCAAAAATATTTGAAGAATTAGGAGCTGAAGTATTTGCAATTGGTAATGAGCCAGATGGTTACAACATCAACCAAAACTGTGGCTCTACTCATCCAGAAGTAATTAAAGAAGCTGTAATTGAACACAGAGCCGATTATGGAATATCTTTAGATGGCGATGGAGACAGAGTTATTCTTGTAGATGAGAAGGGTAATATTCTTGACGGAGATGATCTTCTCTATATATTAGCTTTTGCTAATCCAAATAGGACTGGGTCTTGGTCAGGTGTTGTTGGCACTCATATGAGTAATCTAGGTTTTGAAGAAGGTATAAAGAAACTTGGATATAAGTTTGTAAGAGCTGATGTTGGTGACAAATATGTCAGCGAAATGTAGGAAAAGGTTGCTAAAAAGTTTGCAAATGACATTAAAAAAATTATTGAGTCAAAAAGTTAGATGATTGTTGCTAATTGGAAATGTAATGGAAGCAAAGCCATGATAAATGAATGGACTAATAATTTTTTGACAAATTATGTTGAAATGAATAAAGCATTTATTGGCATCGCACCACCTTCAATATATATAGAAAGCCTTCTTGAAACCGAGCTAAATAAGTTAGTAGAAATAAATATAGGATCTCAAGATATTGATATTTCATCTGGTGCAAGAACGGGAGCAATTTCTTCTGATATGATTTTAGACTTTGATTGTAAATTTTCAATTATTGGTCACTCAGAAAGGAGACAACTTTTTAACGAGACAAATGAAGAAATTAAACAAAAAATTTTAAAAATTGCAAAAAAAACAATAACTATTTTGTGTGTTGGTGAAACCGAAGAAGAAAACAAGAATGATCAAACTAGAGACATATTAAAAAAACAATTAGAAGTAGTTAGAGATATTGAATTAAATAACTCGTTAGTAATTGCTTATGAGCCAGTTTGGGCAATTGGCACTGGAAATACTCCAACCCCAAATAATATTAATGAAATTCATAAATTTATTAAAGATGTTGTACAATCCACCTCATATAATTCTGCATATCCTATGGTTTTATATGGTGGAAGTGTGAACCAAGAGAATGCTAAAAGCTTTTTTAAAGAAGAATTTGTTGATGGTGCTTTAATTGGTGGAGCTTCTTTGGATGGTAAAAAGTTTGCTAATATTATTAATATTTTTAATGGAACAAACTAAAAATGATTACTTTTTTGACAATATTAAGTGTTCTTTTAGCAATAATAATTGTTGTAATAGTTCTTCTTCAGCAAGGTAAAGGCTCTGATCTTGGATCAGCATTTGGAGGAGGGTCTTCAAACTCTATGTTTGGTGCGCTAGGTCCATCAGGTTTTTTAGGAAGGCTTACATACATAATTGTTGCTATATGGTTAATATCATCTTTCTTGCTAGCATATTTATTAAAAAATGAGAATAAAGAAGTTATGTTCGCTGCGTTGCGGGGTGGAGCAGTCTGGTAGCTCGTCGGGCTCATAACCCGAAGGTCGTTGGTTCAAATCCAGCCCCCGCTACCACAGTTAAATAGTTTTTTGTGGGGCATTTGCCCTTTTTTTGTATAAAAAATATGATTATAGATGATTTAAAAAATATTATTGAACCCGTAATAACTAGAAATAACTGCTTCTTATGGGGAATTGAAATTCTGAGAGGTAAGAAAAAAAATACTCTCAGAGTTTTTATTGATTCAAATAATAATGTTGATATTAATGATTGCGAAAGCATCTCTAGAGACCTTAATTATGAGCCTCAAATTAATTTGAATTTAGATGAAGATTATATTCTTGAGGTTTCAACACCAGGTGTAGACAGAAAATTTTTTGATATTAAACAATTAAAAGAGTATGTTGGCCAAGAGTTAAATATTAAAACAAAAAGCATTTATGATGGTAAAAGAAAGTTTATTGGCAAATTAATTGAAAGTGACGACTCAAAGCTAACTATTGTAGAGTCTGATAATTCTGAGGAAATAATATTTAAGTTTTCTGATATAGACTTATGTAGGCTAAAACCAGATTATAATAATTTATTTAAGGAATATTCTTATGGAGAGTAATGAAATATTGGCAGTTGTTGATTCAGTTTCAACAGAAAAGGGCCTTGAAAAAGATGTAATTTTTAAAGCAATTGAAGTTGCAATTGCATCAGCTTCCCAAAGACATTTTCATGAAGATGCAGATTTATATGTTTTAATAAATAGAGATACTGGGGAATACACTACACATCGAAATTGGATAGTTTTTGATGAGTCCGATGAGGAATATCATCATGAGACCCATATATCTGCTGAAGAGTCAAATTTATCAGTTGGAGAAGTTTACTCTAAACAACAGGATAACATTGAGTTTGGAAGGATTGAGACTCAAGCTGCTAGACAAGTAATGCTGCAAAAAGTTAGAGAGGCTGAAAGAGAAAAGATTGTCGAACAATTCAGATCACAAAACAACAAGCTTGTATCTGGTTCAGTTAAAAGAGTCACTAGAGATAATATAATCGTTGATATTACTCATGAGGCCGAGGCACTCTTACCAAGAGATAAATTAATGCCAGGTGAAATTTACAAAATTAATGACAGAATCAGAGCAGTTCTGCAGATTGTTGAGATTGAAGGTCGTGGCCCGCAACTTATGTTAAATAGATCATGTCCCGAAATGGTAACTGAACTTTTTAACATCGAGGTTCCAGAAATAAATGAAGATGTTATTGAAATAAGAGGAATAGCAAGAGATGCTGGGTCAAGATCAAAGATTGCAGTAAAAACAAATGATGGTCGAATTGATCCTGTAGGTGCTTGCGTTGGTATGAGAGGGTCTAGGGTTCAAGCTGTATCATCAGAGTTAGGCAATGAAAGGATTGACATTATTATTTATGACGATAATCCTGCTCAGCTTGTTATAAATGCACTTTCTCCAGCAAAAGTTGAATCTATTGTAATGGATGAAGACTCTAGATCAATGGATATTGCTGTTAATGAGGATAATCTAGCTTTAGCAATTGGATCTAGAGGTCAAAATATAAGACTTGCATCAAGATTAGTTGGATGGGATCTCAACATTATTAGTAATGAAGAAGCTGAAGCAAAAGTTAAGGTTGATGAAACAGAATTTTTAGCTAAGGTTATCGATACTCTTGAGGTTAAAGAAGAAGTTGCAGAAAAAATAATATCTTCTGGCTTTTTGTCTTTTGATGAAATTGCTTATGCAGAAGATTCAAAATTAAAAGAGTTTATTGAATCAGATGAGGAAGTTTTAAGAATTAAGACAGCATCAGAGGATGCAGCACTTCTTGAAGCAATGGGCGCAGTTACTGAAGAAGAAGACAATGTTGAATCATTATCAGATTTAAATCTTGATGAAGATAACATAGCTAAATTATCTAATAAAGGTATTAAAAATAAAGATGAACAGTAAAAGATTTTGCTAAAACTTTAAAGATTCCAGATAAAGCTCTGATTGAAAGAATGCAAAAAGCAGGCTTAAGTCACTCAAAGAGTTCTGATGAAATTACTCCTAGTGACAAACAAGCACTCTTAAAATTTCTTAAAGGCTCCAAAACAACTTCTTCTAAATCTGTAACTTCAGAATCTGGTGTAAAAGTTACTTCAAGGGGTAAAGCTTCCACCATTCAATCATCAAATAAAAGTTATTCAGATAATATTGAGGCAAAGAGAGCAGCTGCCTCAGAACAATTAAAAGAGCAACAGATTAAAAGACAAGAGCAGCTAAAAGAAGCTGTAAAAGAAAAGCAAGCTCAAAGGAAAAAGAAAACAACAAAAACTAAACAAGAACCTCAACAGAAAAAAGTAGACGTTAAAGATCAGTTATCTAGTGCAGTCAATGCTTTTAAGAAAAAAGAAGAAAATATTTTTGATGATCAACATCAGTTTGAGGCTCCAACTGAATTTATAAAAAAAGATATAGAAGTTCCAGAGACCATTAATGTTGGGGAACTAGCAAAGATGATGGCAGTTAAAGGTGGTGAAGTTGTTAAGAATCTAATGTCACTTGGAGTGGTTGCAACAATTAATGATGTAATTGATCAAGAAACTGCAATCTTGGTTGTTGAAGAAATTGGACATAATGGAATCGCAATCGAGCAAGAAAATTTAGAGGAGGATCTTGCAAATTTAATTAAATATAAGGATGAACCAAAAACAAGACCAGCTGTAATTACTGTAATGGGTCATGTTGATCATGGAAAAACTACTCTTCTTGATTTCATAAGAAAGACAAAAGTTGTTGATGATGAGGCTGGTGGAATTACTCAACATATCGGCGCATATGAGGTAGAAACCTCTAAAGGAAGGCTTACTTTTATTGATACTCCTGGTCACGCTGCTTTTTCTTCAATGAGAGCGCGAGGAGCAAATACCACAGATATTGTGGTGCTAGTAGTTGCGGCTAACGACGGAATTAAACCTCAAACAGAAGAAGCCATTAATCATGCTAAAGCTGCCGATGTTTCAATAGTAGTTGCAATTAACAAGGTTGACTTAGATGGAGCAGATATCGATAAGGTAAAAGGAGATCTTGCAGCCAAAGATCTAACCCCCGAAGATTGGGGTGGCAATATACAAATGGTTCCAATATCAGCTTTAAAAGGTGATGGAGTAGATGAGCTATTAGAGAGAATTGCACTTGAAGCAGAGATATTAGAACTTAAGGCTCATCATGATGGAGCAGCTCAAGGTGTAGTTATCGAATCTGAACTTGATAAATTTAGAGGTTCAGTTGCAACATTTTTGGTGCAAAATGGGACATTGAATGTTGGAGATTTAGTAGTTTCCGGTAATGCAATCGGTAAAGTAAAAAGTATTATAAATAGCGATGGTAATAAAATTAAATCAGCTCTTCCTTCTGCTGCTGTTGAGATTCTTGGTTTAAATTCAGTCCCCAATGCTGGCGATCAGTTCATGGTTGTAAAAAATGATAAGCAAGCAAGAGAAATTGCTGAGTATAGGTTAACAAAAGAGAAAGAAATGAAGTTACTTAAACAAAAAGATGAATCTGCTGGAGATCTTTTTGAAACACTAGGCCAAGAAGCAAAAAAAGTTCTCAACGTAATCATAAAAAGATCATAGAATCAGAATCAATTAAGTTAAGTTATCACAGTATAATTTATGAACTTTTGGATGATGTTAAGGCGAGAATGAGTGGTCTCTTAGACCCAATTCTTAGAGAAGAAATTGTTGGCACTGCTGAAGTATTAGAAGTCTTTAACTCGCCAAAATTTGGTCAGGTTGCTGGTTGTAATGTTGTTGAAGGCAACGTGCTTAGAAATAAACCTGTTAGAGTACTTAGAGACGAAATCGTAATTTTTGAAGGCGAACTAAATTCTTTAAGAAGATTCAAAGAAGATGTCAATGAAGTAAAAAATGGAAATGAATGTGGTATGGGTATTAAAAATTATAAAGATATTAAACCTGGTGACAAAATAGAAGTCTTTGATAGAAAGGAAGAAGCCCAGGAAATATAAAAATTTATGTCATCCAATAGACCCGAGAAAATTGCAGATTTACTCAAAAGGGAAGTTTCAAAAATACTTAATCAAGAAGTTAAAGATCCAAGGCTTCAGAATATTAATATTACTGCTGTAAAGGTTACCGATGATATTGGGATTGCATACATCTTCTACACAATTATTGGCAAGTCAATAAAAAAGAATGAGAGTAAAATAGACAATGAAATTCTTTCAAAACTTTCTGGAATGATAAGATCAAAACTTTCAAAGATAATGGAAATTAGAAGAGTACCTAAAATCATATTTAAGTTTGATGAAAGTATTGAATATAGTGAAAATATTGAAAAATTATTAAACAATCTAAAGTAGTATGAATGGTTTTTTGTTGGTTAATAAAGAAAAAGGCTATTCATCCAATGAAATTGTTCAAAAGATTAAAAAAAAGTTTTCTTTAAATAAGGTTGGCCACTTGGGGACTTTAGATCCTGATGCTGAAGGACTATTAATTATTGCAATAAATAGAGCTACTAAATTTTCAAATTATTTCTTAAATTCTGATAAATCATATTATGTTGAAATAAAGCTTGGAAAATCTACTACTACAGATGATGTTTCAGGAGAAATCATTGAAGAATTTGAGGTTAAGTGCTCAGAAGATGAAGTAAAAAAAGAAATAAATAATTTTTTAGGAAAATCTTTCCAAAAACCACCTTTTTTTTCTGCTCTTAAATATAAAGGTAAGCCTTTATATAAATATGCTAGGAAAGGCGAATATATAAATAAAGAACCTAGAAAAATTGAAATCAAAGAAATCAAAAATATTTCTTATAAGGATAAAATTTGTTCATTCCAGTTACTTTGTTCAAAAGGTACATATATAAGATCCATAGCTAGAGATCTTGGTGAAAATTTAGGGTGTGGTGGATACATGGTTTATCTCAAACGTCTATCTCAACATAAATTTAATGTTCATGATGCGCATATAATTGAAGAACTCTCGTTGGAAAATACTATTAAGATTGACGACTGTTTTAAAGATTATGAAAAACTATCTCTTAGCGAAGAAGATTTAAAAATTTTTTTAAATGGAGGAAAAGTTTTTTTAAATAAAAATATCTCTAAAGATTTAAGAATATATAGTGAAGATAATGACTTTATTGGATTAGGACGTCTAGAGAATAGTTATCTCAAACATAAACAACTTGTTTAATATTCGAATAAGTTATAATATTCGCACGCTTACTTTAGTAATGTGAGGTTTGCAATTTCATTAATAACATTACGAGGATATAAATATGGCATTATTAACAGAAGAAAAAGCTATTATAGTCGAGAAATATAAAAGAAATGATGGTGATACTGGATCACCTGAAGTGCAGATCGCACTTTTAACAGAAAATATTAATAAACTTCAAAATCATTTTAAAAATCATAACAAAGATCATCACTCCAGATCTGGTCTAATCAGGATGGTTAACCTAAGAAGGAAATTATTAGCATATCTAAAGAGAAAAGATGCCAATAGTTATGCTGAGATAGTAAAAAAGCTTAACTTAAGAGGTTAATATCATATATAACAAAAAGAAGGAAAATCGTGGAAAATAATAAATTAGAATCTTCAAGTATAGTATTTCAGTATGGAAATCAGGAAGTAAAATTAGAAACAAATAAAGTTGCCAGACAGGCAACAGCAGCAGTAATGGTTACGATAGGTGACTTAATTGTTCTAACTACTGTTGTTGCAAAAAAAGAAGCAGATCCAAGTAAGGATTTCTTCCCGTTAGCAGTCTTTTACCAAGAAAAGTTTTATGCAACAGGCAGAATTCCTGGAGGATTTTTTAAAAGAGAGGCTAGGCCAACAGAAAAAGAGACTCTTACATCAAGACTTATAGATCGCCCAATTAGACCAATGTTTCCTGACCATTTTACAAATGAAATACAAGTTTTCTGTACAGTTATGTCCTCAGATAACCAATGGGAGCAGCTCGAGTTGGATTTATAAATGGTGAATATGTTCTAAATCCTAGCTTTGAAGAATTAGAAGATTCATATTTAGACATGGTAGTTGCTGGCACCGATGAAGCCGTTCTTATGGTTGAATCAGAAGCTAAAGAACTAAATGAAGATTTAATGCTAGGAGCTGTTTTATTTGGACATCAAGAAATGAAAGCAGTTATTGAAGCATGTAATGAATTGAAAGAAAAAGCTGGCAATGAAATTTGGAATATTGAAGTTCCTGAAGATCAAAATAATTATTATCAAGAGTTAGAGACAAACTATAAATCACAAATTAGTGAAGCTTTTAAAATTTCCATAAAATCAGATCGAAATGATGCTTTAAGAGAAATAAGAAGTCAAATTCAAGAACAGCATGAAGATTTAGATGAAATGGAAATGGGTAAATTAATGGGTGATTTCAAGAAATTAGAAAAAGATATTGTTAGAGGAAATATCTTAAATAATCAGCCACGAATTGATGGAAGAGATCTTGATACAGTAAGACCAATTTTTGTTGAAACTGATGTATTACCTGGAGCTCATGGATCAGCTCTTTTTACAAGAGGCGAAACCCAAGCAATAGTTGCAGCTACTCTCGGATCCTCAAGAGATGCTCAAAGAATTGAGTCAATTGAGGGTGAGGGTACTGACAATTTCATGCTGCATTATAATTTTCCCGCTTATAGTGTTGGAGAAATAGGAATGCCAATGGGACCAAAGAGACGAGAAATTGGTCATGGTAACTTAGCTAAAAGAGCTATAAAAGCAGTTTTACCAGATGTTGATGAGTTTGGGTATACGATGAGAGTAGTTTCTGAAATTACAGAATCTAACGGATCAAGTTCAATGGCATCAGTTTGCGGAACTTCTTTATCACTTATGGATGCTGGAGTTCCACTTTCAAGTCCAGTTGCCGGTATTGCAATGGGATTAATAAAAGAAGGTGATGATTTTGCTGTTTTGACAGATATATTGGGTGATGAAGATCATCTTGGGGACATGGACTTCAAAGTTGCTGGTACAGAATCAGGTATAACAGCTCTTCAAATGGACATTAAGATATCAGGTATTAATGAATCTATTATGGATACCGCTCTCACAAAAGCCAAGGCTGCAAGAGATCATATTCTTGGAATTATGAATGAAGCTATATCAAAGCCCAAAGAATTATCTGAAAATGCGCCTGCCATGAAATCATTTATGGTGGATAAAGACAAGATCAAAGAAATTATTGGTAAAGGCGGTGCTACTATTAAATCTATGCAAGAACAAACTGGCGCGACTGTAGACGTAAATGATGA
>LULK01000549.1_pt1 | contig 39066 bp, 36 predicted proteins | sample 728181 | NCBI WGS metagenome assembly LULK01 (sample SAMN03860291, study PRJNA289734) | marine metagenome | biome: seawater column; feature: ocean; material: water; isolation source: Red Sea water column Station 169 - depth 10m | place: Saudi Arabia: Red Sea | collected 2011-10-15 | depth 10 m | reverse complement strand
AGGTATTTACACTAAGGCTGCTGATGTTGGAGCAGACTTAGTAGGTAAAGTTGAAGCTGGTATACCCGAAGACGATCCTAGAAATCCAGCTACTATTGCTGATAACGTAGGGGATAATGTTGGTGATGTTGCTGGTATGGGAGCTGATTTATTTGGTAGTTATGTAGCTACTGTTTTAGCCTCCATGGTTCTAGGTAATTATATTATAAAAGATATGAGTGATTATGCATCTTCACAATTTGAAGATCCATTTGGTGGAATTGGTCCCATTTTATTACCATTATTTATTGCTGGAATTGGAATTATTGCATCTATAATTGGAACACTCTTTATTAAAGTAAAAAGCAATGAAGCTAAGGAAGCACAAGTTCAAGCTTCATTAAATACAGGAAATATAATATCAATCATAATTACACTTATTTCTTGTTGGTTTTTAATAGATTATTTACTGCCAGATACTATAACAGGCATGAAATTTTTTGGAGAAGGTACTAGAGATATTCCAAGTCAAAATATTTTTTATTCAACTATTGTTGGTTTAGCTGTTGGTTATTTAATTTCTGCTTTTACTGAATATTATACTGCACTTGGGAAAAAACCTGTATTGAATATTGTTCAAAACTCCTCAACCGGTGCAGCAACAAATATTATAGCTGGTTTAGCTACAGGTATGAAATCAACATTCTCCTCAGTAATTTTGTTTGCACTAGCTATTTGGGGTGCATATGAACTTGGAGGTTTTTATGGTGTAGCTATTTCTGCATCTGCAATGATGGCTACAACAGCCATGCAATTGGCGATTGATGCTTTTGGCCCTATTTCAGATAATGCTGGAGGTGTTGCAGAAATGAGTGAATTACCAAAAGAAGTAAGAGAAAGAACAGATATTTTAGACTCTGTTGGAAATACTACCGCTGCAACTGGAAAAGGTTTTGCTATAGCATCAGCTGCATTAACAGCTCTTGCACTTTTTGCTGCTTATGTAACATTTACTGGAATCGATGGTATCAATATTTTCAAAGCTGATGTACTCGCTGCATTATTTATTGGAGGAATGATTCCCGTGATTTTTTCAGCACTTGCTATGGAATCAGTTGGAAAAGCTGCCATGAAAATGGTACAGGAAGTTAGGAGACAGTTTAAAGAAATACCTGGTATTCTTGAGGGTAAAGCAAAACCAGATTATGAGAAGTGTGTTGAGATATCAACTAATGCTGCTTTAAAAGAAATGCTTCTGCCTGGTATTATAACAATTGTTACTCCAGTATTAATTGGTTTTACAATGGGAGCTGAGGCTCTTGGAAAGGTGGAGCATGGGATAACGCTAAGAAGTTTGTTGAAAAAGGAAACTTTGGAGGCAAAGGTACAGATACTCATTCAGCAACAGTAGTTGGTGATACCGTTGGTGACCCATTAAAAGATACATCTGGGCCATCAATGAACATATTGATTAAATTAACATGTCTCGTTGGGCTTGTAATTGCACCAATTCTTGGAAATCATGGATCTGAAGATTATGTATCTAGTGATTATGAAAATGTTGAAAAAAATATAGTTTTGGATGTTAACGAAGACAATCCAGACGAGAGCTCATTAACAATCGTAACCATTTCTGAAGTTAACGGTATTGTTACTGAAAATACTGAGAAATGTTATGGGTCTAAAGCAGAGTTATTGCTAAAAATGAATGAATTAAAAAATCAGTAATTAAGTAGCTAGCCTAGTTTTTTAATCTTAGAGTCTATTTTACTCAAAATTGATTTGAAATCATCTTTGTTTTCAACAAAATCAATGTCATCAACATCAATTATTAGCAAATTGCTTTTATCGTAGCTCTGAATCCAAGCCTCATATCTTTCATTTAGCCTGCTTAGGTATTCAATGCTTATCGAGTTTTCATACTCTCTTCCTCTTTTGTGAATTTGATCAACTAAATTCGGAATATTACTTCTTAAATAAATTAATAAGTCTGGATCCTTAACAAAAGATTTTAATGTTTTAAAAATGGATTCATAATTATTAAAATCTCGATTTGTCATTAAACCCATAGACTTTAGGTTAGGAGCAAAAATAAACGCATCCTCATATATGGTTCTGTCTTGAATTGTATCTTTTTTGTTTTGTGAACATTCAATCATTTGATTGAAGCGACTATTCAAAAAATAAATTTGAAGATTGAATGACCATCTTTCCATTCTTTCATAGAAATCATCTAAATAGGGGTTTTTAAGAACATCTTCATAATGAGGCTCCCAGCCATAATGCTTTGACAGCATTTCTGTAAGTGTTGTTTTACCAGCTCCTATATTTCCAGCTATAGCTACGTGCATTAGATAAGTTTTTAAAATTAAAAATATATTTGAAAACTTTTAAATAACCACATGTTTTTTTTAAAAAAAAAATGTGGCTTAGTTTTTGCACTTATATTTTACAACTAACTATAGAACTATGAAATATATTATTCTTCCTTTTATTCTAGTCTGTAGTCTGTCCTTTTCTCAACAATTTCAGGGTAAAGCATACTACATGTCCAAGATAGGAGTTGATAAGTCATTCCTTGATAACCCAAGAACCGCTCAGTACAGGGGATACATGGAAAAAATGTTAAAGCAAAATACTGAAAAAGATTATGTTTTAGAATTTAATTCCACTGAATCAATTTATACTGAACAAAAAAAACTTGATATAGATGATGGAAGAGGTGGATTTAATTGGATGGCTCAATATGTAGGTGATAATATAGGTAAGCTTTACAAAAATATTAATGATAAAATATCAGTAAATGAAACTGAATTTATGGGTAGATTCTTTCTCCTAACGGACTCATTAAGTGATCAAAAATGGAAAATGACAGGTGAATCAAAAAAGATTGGAAAATACACTTGTTACAAAGCCACTTATGAAAAGGAAGTTGAAGAGTCTACATTTAGTTTTGGTAATTGGGAACAAAATCTCAACAATAAAAAGAAAAAAATGAGAAAAGTAAATGTAGTTGCTTGGTTTACACCAGAAATTCCAATCGCTACAGGACCATCTTGGTATGGAGGCCTTCCTGGTTTAATTCTTGAGATTAGTGACGATAAAACAACTGTTTTATGCACCAAAATTGTCGTGGAGGTTCTGCAAGACTAAACAGGTAGCCTATGAAAAAAATAATTTTCTTTTTACTCTTTCCACTTTATATTTTATCTCAATCAAGTTTTAGCGGAACAATTAAAGACAGTTCTGGCTATCCAATAATGGGAGCTAACGTAATTGCTGTCAACAATGAAACAAGTGTTCTTGATGGTTTTGGTATTTCAAATGATAATGGTTATTTCACTATTAATCTTAGAAATGATACTGAATTTAATATTAAAATCACATTCATAGGATTTAAGCCAATAGAATTTAATATTAACTTGGAGGATGATTTAGTAAGAAATTTTGTCTTAGAGGAACAATCTGAGGCACTTGATGCTGTTGAAATTGTTTATGAAATGCCTGTTGAAATAAGAGGTGATACTATAGTTTACAGTGCAGATGCTTTTAATACTGGAACAGAAAAAAAATTAGCAGACGTTTTAAAAAATTTACCAGGTGTTGAAGTTAATGAGGATGGTAGAATTGAAGTTGAAGGTCAAGAAGTTAGGAAAATTCAGATTGAAGGAAAAGATTTTTTCGATGGGGATACTAAATTAGCTGCACAGAATTTACCTGCCAAAGCAGTTGGAAAAATTGAAGTTTTACGAAATTTTACAGAAGTTGGACAGCTGAGTGGTGTTCAAAATAATGAAGATAATTTTGCTATCAATATTAGGCTGAGGGAAGGCAGGGATAAGTTTTGGTTTGGTGAAATTCTGGCTGGTACTGGACCTGACGACATTCATCTTGTTGCACCCAAGGTTTTTTATTATGCTCCAAAATTTAACTTTAGTGTTATTGCTAATTCAAACGATATTGGTCAGCCTCCTCTTTCTAGAAGAGATTTTTACAGGTTCTCAGGTGGATTTGGAAACTTAAATTCAAGAACAGGTACATCAATTAATATTGGTTCTGACTTGGCTGGTTTAGGAAGTTTAAATAATAATCGAGCGAAATATATTGATTCAAAACTCACAGCTACAAACTTTTCAGTAAGTAATGATAAAGGTCTTGAAATATCTGGTTTTACAGTCCATTCATCAACCACTAATGAGTTAGAGGAACAAATTGATAGAACTTATATTGGTACTAATGCTCTTGAAAACACAAGTGAATTTTCATTACAAGAGAATGAATTAGAACTTTATAAGTTTAGTCTTGAATACGAGCCTAGTGAAATTTTACAATTGGAATATAATATTTTGTTGAATAAATCCGATCAATATGAGAATAATGACCTTACATCAATGTATGGGAGACAAGATAACAGAATGCAAGAAACACTTGATATTACAAGATCTCAAAAACCACAATCTTTAAATCAAGAGTTTAAACTATACTTTACTTTGGCAGATGATCATATTTTTTCGTTTGAGGCTCAGCATTTAGATCAAGAAGAAAATCCTTTTAGTAGAGCAATAAGAGATAGAAATCCTTTCACTCGACTGATCCCTTTTAGTTCATCTGTCAATAAATATGATGTAACACAAGAGAGGTTAGTACACACCGCCAAACTTGAGGCAAAGCTGGATTATTATTATTTACTAAATGATACATCAAATATAAATCTAAGTTTAGGTGTAACAGATGTAGGACAGGATTTTGATTCAAGTTTTTTTCAAATATTGGATAATGGATCACTATTAAATTTTAATGACCCAACATTTAATAATGATGTAAGTTTTGACTTTAGTGATGCATACATTGCTTTGAACTATAGATTAAGAACTGGAATTTTTACCATTGATCCTGGTTTGACCTTACATTATTACAAAACAAAAAATACTCAATTAGGGACATCATTTGAGAGAAATATAAGTGATGTAAGACCAAACTTGAGAATAAATTTACAGTTTAAAAAATCTGAGAGTTTAAGACTTACTTACAGAAAAAACACACAATTTACTGATATAAATAATCTTGCAGAGGGTTTTGTTTTTAGTAATTATAACAGCATATTTCAAGGTAATAGAGAACTTGAGGCTGCGGTTGTCAACAATTATAATTTAAATTATAGAAGTATTAATCAATTTACTTTTACTAATATTTTCGCTAATGCTAATTATTCTAAAAGAAGTAATTCAATTCAGTCTAGAGCTAATATTAACGGAATAGATGCTATTAGAACTTCAACAAATTCTAATTTTCCTAGAGAAACTTATTCTTTGAGCGGTAGGATTGATAAAAGATTTAAAAATTTTAAATTAAATTTTTCTACTCGATTTAATTTCAGTGATTTTACAAACGAGGTAAATAATCAAATAAGAAATTCAAAAAGTCTAAATCAAAATTATTCTGCAAGTATTGAAACTAATTTTAGAGATAAACCAAATTTTGAGATAGGATATAAGTATAATATAAACGATTATAATAATGGAGGCATTGAAAACCAGTTTATAACTGAGTCTCCATTTGCTAGAATAGATGCATATTTTGGAAAAGGATTTGTATTTACTACTGAATACAGTTATAATCACTACAGAAATCAGGATCAGACTTTGAATAAATTTAGATTTATGGATGCTGATTTAACTTACAATAAGGACGGTTCTAAATGGGAGTTTGGAGTCGGAGTTACAAATTTATTGAATGACCAATCAATAAATAGAGATTCATTTAATCAGTTTTTCTCTCAAACTAGAATGTATGTAATTCAACCTAGATATATTTTATTTAAACTTAAATATGATTTGACTCTTTTTGGGGGTAAGGATAATAAAGACATTGATAAAGCATCTACGCCAACCCCAAGACCGCGAGGAAACAGAGGTGGTGGTAGGCTCAGATAAGTATTTTTATAGAATATATTTTGTAGAAATAAAATACTATCTTATTTTTAGCGATATGTTTAATAAAAATTATTACAACCAAATCTATTTTTTCTTTTACTACTTAAGTAATAGCAGGATTTTTTGTTAATAATTGTTAAAAAGAATTAATGTAAAAGTCCTGAATTTCAGGACTTTTTTTTTGTTATGAAAGTTGCAATACAAGGGATTAAAGGATCATATCATCATCAAGTAGCTGTTGAGTTCTTTAGTGATGATATAGAAATTGACGAATGTATGTCATTTGATGCTTTAATTGAGTCAATGATTGAAAATAAAAGTGATTATGGAGTAATGGCAATTGAAAATTCTATAGCAGGGTCAATCATTCCCAACTATTCATTAATTGACAAATATGGTTTATCTATCATTGGTGAACATTATATAAATATTAACCATAATCTTATGGTTTACCCAGGTGTTAAGTTTAATGATGTAAAATATATTTCTTCCCATCCCATGGCTTTATTGCAATGCAAAGATTTTATTAAAAATTCAAAAAAAACTATTGTAGAGGATAGAGACACAGCAGATGTTGCCAAAAGAATCATTGAAAATAAAATCATTGATACTGCTGCTATTGCAAGCTTTCAAGCATCTGAACTTTACGGTCTTGAGATAATTGAAAGAAATATTCAAACTATAAAAGAGAATGAAACAAGATTTGTAATCATTTCTAAAAAAAGTAATAATGGAGATAAATTAGATTTAAATAAAGCATCCCTTAAATTTATCCTTAGTCATGAAAATGGGAGTTTAGCTCAAATCTTAAATATATTGGCTAACCATAATCAAAATTTAACAAAGATTCAGTCAATACCAATTATTGAAACTCCTTGGAAATATTCTTTCTTTGTTGACTTAACATTTAAAGATTATAATAATTATAAAAAAGCAATCGATGAGGTTACAAAATCTTCTGAATTAGTTAAAGAATTTGGTGTCTATTTAAATTTTAAATCAAAATGAAGACTGCAAAAAGATTAGAACATATTCAGGAATATTATTTTTCAAGAAAATTAAAAGAAATTAATTCTTTGATTTCATCTGGTAAACCAATTATTAATTTGGGTATTGGAAGTCCAGATATAATGCCGCCGAGTTCTGTAGTTGAAAAACTTAAAAAATCTTTAGACTCACCTGTTGCGCACAAGTACCAAGGTTACAAAGGAATTCAGCCTTTCAGGACCGCGATTAAAGATTTTTATCAGAACAATTACAATGTAAAGTTGGATCCTAATAGCCAAATTTTACCATTAATTGGTTCTAAAGAAGGAATTATGCACATTTCTTTAGCATTTTTAGATGAGGGAGACGAAGTTTTAATTCCAAATCCTGGATATCCAACTTATTCTGCAGTAACTAAAATTGTTGGAGCAAAGCCTATTTATTATAGCTTAAAAGAATCGAAATCTTGGCTTCCGGATATTAATGAACTGACAAAACTTGATTTATCTAAGGTGAAGATTATGTGGATTAATTATCCAAATATGCCCACTGGTGCTGGTTGTAGTTTGAACTTTTTTCAAAATTTAATTGATTTATGCGTACAGAATGGTATTCTTTTAGTAAATGATAATCCATATAGTTTTATATTAAATGAAAACCCAACAAGTCTTCTTTATAATAATGAAAATTGTGAAAATTGCCTTGAGTTAAACTCACTCAGTAAATCACACAATATGGCAGGTTGGAGACTAGGAATGGTAGTAGGGTCAAAAAATAATATTCAAAGTATTTTAAAAATTAAATCTAATATGGATTCTGGAATGTTTTTCCCAGTGCAACAAGGTGCTATTGAGGCGTTAAATCAAAATAAAAAATGGTATTCAGATTTAAACAGCATTTATAAAAAAAGAAAGGATATAGTGATTGAAATTTGTAATAAACTTAATTTAAAATATTATAAAAATGGTTTAGGCTTATTTATATGGGCAAAGATCAATAATTCATCAACGAAATCTAAGGATTTTACAGACAAATTATTATATAGCAAAAATATTTTTATAACACCAGGATCTATTTTTGGCACTGCTGGAGAAGGTTATGTAAGAATATCACTTTGTCAAGAAGAAAAAAAATTAATTGAAGCTCTAAATAGGTTATAGATGAAAGTTGGAATAATTGGACTAGGTTTAATGGGTGGATCTTTTTCCATGGATATAAAAAATATCTATAAAAAATCAAAAATTTTTGGATTAGATTCTTCTGATAGTAATTATCAAATGTCTTTGAAATTAAAACTGATTGATGGTAAGTTAGATGATAATAATATTTCTGATATGGATGTTGTATTGATTTCAGTACCCGTTGATGAAACAGTAAAAATATTACCTGAAGTATTAAATAAAATTGGAAATAAAACCCTTGTAATTGATGTTGGTTCCACAAAAAATCAAATTTGTAAGACCGTTTCAGATCACAAAAATAGAAAACAGTTTTTAGCAACACATCCTATTGCAGGTACCGAAAATAGTGGTCCAAATGCATCAGTCTCAGGTCTCTATTTTGGGGTAACTAATATTCTTTGTGAAATTGAAAAAACAGAAAAATATTTTCTTGAAAAGGCAATGAAAATTTTTAGTGATTTTCGAATGAAAATCATTTATATGGATTCTAAATCTCATGATGAACATATTTCATACGTTTCACATTTATCTCATGTAACATCATTCATGTTGGCGAAGACGGTAATTGAAAAAGAAAAAAATGAAAAGAATATTTTTGATATGGCTGGTAGTGGTTTTGAATCAACCGTGAGACTTGCAAAAAGTTCACCTAACATGTGGGCACCGATTTTTTTACAAAATAAAACTAATTTAGTTAAAGCTCTTGAAAACTATATTAAAAACTTAAACGATTTAAAATCAAAAATTGAAAATGATAATAAAAATTCAATTTTAATCGATTTAAATAATATTAATAGGATCAAGAAAATTTTAGGAGGAATTAAAAACAATAATGAAAAATAATAAGAAACTTAGAACATGGTTAGATGATTTTAATTTAAGTCATCCTTTAGTTATTGCAGGGCCTTGTAGCGCTGAAACAGAAAAACAAGTATTGACGATAGCTCATGAACTTAAAGATACTGATGTGTCAATTTTTAGGGCGGGGATTTGGAAGCCAAGAACAAGACCTGGAATGTTTGAGGGTGTTGGTGCAATTGGTTTGAAATGGCTAAAAAAAGTTAAAGAAGAAACTGGCCTCATGACAACAACTGAAGTTGCAAACGCAAATCATGTTAAATTGGCAATAGAAAATGATGTTGATGTTCTTTGGATTGGAGCTAGATCTACGGTAAGCCCATTTATTGTTCAAGAAATTGCGGATGCACTTGAAGGAACTGATAAAATAGTTCTTTTAAAAAATCCTGTAAACCCTGATTTGTCTCTATGGTACGGAGGAATAGAAAGATTATACTCATCAAACATTAAAAAACTTGGAGTTATTCATCGAGGTTTTTCGAGTTATAGCAAATCAAAATATAGAAATAATCCTGAATGGCAAATACCAATTGAGTTACAAAATAAATTTCCAGATCTCCCTTTAATTTGCGATCCCTCACATATTTGCGGAAGAAGAGATTTAATACATGATGTATCTCAAAAAGCTTTAGACTTAAATTTTGATGGTTTAATGATAGAATCTCACATTGATCCCGATAATGCTTGGAGTGATGCAGCTCAGCAAATAACACCAAAAAAATTAATTCAGCTTATGAAGGAATTAAAAATTAGAAAATTGAGTGTTAATCAGGAAGATTATATAAAAAACTTAGAAAAATTAAGAACAAAAATAGATTCAGCTGACAATGACATCCTAGATATTCTTGGAAAAAGAATGAAAATTTCTGATGATATCGGAAAATTAAAGAAAAAAGAAAATGTAGCAATTTTACAATCCAAGAGATGGAATGAAATTTTAGGAAAAATGATATTAGAGGGTAAAGAAAGAGGTTTAAGTGAAGAATTCGTTTTAAAAATTTTTAAAGCCATTCATCAAGAGTCTATTAATCATCAGGAAAAAATAATTAAAGATTAATGATTGGAACTGTCTATAAATCTACTGGAAGTTGGTATAAAGTTAAACTTGAAAATGGAAAATTTATAGACTGCAGACTTTTAGGAAAATTCAGAGAAAAAAATATAAAATCTACAAATCCTGTCTGTGTTGGAGATGTTGTCAAGTTAAATAATAATAAAAACACACCTCAAATAGAATTTATTCTAGAAAGAAAAAATTACTTGATTAGAAAATCAGTAAAACTTTCTAAGCAATTTCACATAATTGCATCTAATATTGATATATGTTTCTTAATAATTACTGTTAAAAACCCAGAGACATCTACAATGTTTATAGATAGATTCTTAGCATCAACTTTTTCATATAACATTGATACAGTTTTACTTTTCAATAAGGTTGACGATATAAGTGATAAAGAAGAGAATACTTTAAAAACTTTTTTAGCTACATATAAATCTGCTGGTTATGATTGTCTAAAAATCTCTGGAAAAAAAGGAATTAATATAGATAAATTGAAATTTATCATGAAAGGTAAGTCATGTGTTTTTTCAGGGCACAGTGGTGTTGGAAAATCTACATTAATTAACAGACTTGATTCAAAAATTAATATTAAAACATTACCAATTTCAAAATCCAATCTATCGGGTCAGCATACTACAACATTTTCAGAAATGCATGATCTCGAATTTGGATCAAGAATAATTGATACACCCGGCATAAAAGGATTTGGTTTATTTGATGTATCTAACTTTGAACTTAAAGATTTTTTCAAAGAGTTCATTAGTGTTGAACAATGTAAGTTTAATAATTGTTTGCATCACAATGAACCAGGGTGTAATGTAAAGAACTTGGTTGAAAATGGTTTAATATCAAGATCTAGATATGATAATTACATACAACTTTTAGAAGAAATACAAAATAGTTAAATATCATTTAATGAAAGCAGTTATACAAAGAGTAACTTATTCAAAATTAAGTATTGACAATAAAATTTACAGTCAGATTAATGGGGGGCTTGTAGTTTTACTTGGAATAACTCATGATGATGATGATAATGATATTGAGTGGTTAGCAAAAAAAATTGTAAATCTTAGAATATTTAATGATGATAAAAATATAATGAATAAGTCTTTGATTGATGTTTCAGGTGAATTAATGATAGTTAGTCAATTTACATTACATGCCCAAACAAAAAAAGGAAACAGACCATCTTATATCGATGCTGCAAATGGTGATATCGCAGAAAAAATTTATAAGTCTTTCATTTTAGAAATTGAAAATAAATATAATCTAAAGCCAAAAACTGGTAAATTTGGTGCGGATATGAAAGTAGAGTTGGAGAATGATGGGCCGGTAACCATCATTATTGATACAAAAAATAAATAATTATATGGATTTAAATACTTTACAGAAAAAAGTTGATGATTGGATAAAAAAATATGGTGTTAGATATTTCGACGAATTAACAAATATGGCTCAATTAACTGAAGAGGTAGGTGAGGTTGCTAGAATAATTTCAAGGACTTATGGTGAGCAGTCAATTAAAGAAAATGAAGAACTAAACGATTTGGGTGAAGAGTTAGCAGATGTATTATTTGTTCTTTTATGTTTAGCTAATCAAACTGGAATAGATCTGGAAAAGTCTTTTGAAAAAAAATTAAAGAAAAAATCCCAAAGAGATAAAACTAGACATTTATCTAACAAAAAATTAAAATGAAAAAGGTCAGCATTGATGGTTCAAATTTAAAGTCATACTGTGAATTGGACATCTCTGGATCAAAGAGTGAATCAAATAGAATTTTGATTCTTAAATCAATATTTAACAATATAAAAATTAATAATTTATCATCATCAGATGATACATCTGTCTTAAATCACAGCTTACAAAATTTGAATGAAAATATAGATGTTGGCCATGCAGGTACATCTATGAGGTTTTTAACTGCATACCTAGCAACTTTAGAAAATAAAAAATTTATTATTTCAGGCTCAGATAGAATGCATCAACGTCCTATAGGGCTGTTGGTAGATGCCCTAAATTCTCTTGGTTTTAAAGTAAATTATTTGAATAAAAGAGGATTTCCACCACTAGAAATTATTGGTTCAAAAAATTTGCATCATGAAGTTGTTTTAAAATCTCATATTAGTAGTCAGTTTGTAAGTGCCTTAACATTAATTGCGCCCTCTTTAGATAATGGTTTAAGAATTATTCTACAGGATGATATAACATCAAAGCCATACATTGATATGACGATTGGTCATCTGTATCGTACTTTTTTTCAATGGTGGCATTGACTAAAAATTTAAAGTTGTCAATTTCAAATTATAAAAAGGAAAGTTTTCAAGGTGATGTAAATGTTTGTAAATACTATGAAACTTATGGTATCAAAACTGTATTTGAAGGAAATAGACTAATTATTACTAAGGATGAAACTAAAAATCTTCCAAAAAAAATTGAGATTGATTTAAATGATAATCCAGATTTAGCACAGACAATTATTGTAACATCTTTTGGTCTCAATATCCCTACTAAATTAACAGGCTTATCTACATTAAAAGTTAAGGAAACTAACAGACTAGTAGCTCTTTACAATGAATTAACTAAACTGGGTGCTAAATGTAAAATAACTTATGATTCAATTGAAATTTTTAAATTAAAAAAACTAAAAATTAAGCATTGTACTATAGAGACATACAATGATCACAGAATGGCTCTTGCATTTGCACCATTATCCATTTTAAAATCATTGGAAATTAATGAACCTAGTGTAGTTTCAAAGTCATTTCCAGAATATTGGAAAAAACTAAAAAACGTGGGGTTTTTAGTTGATTTTTACAATTAATTGGATTTTTACTTGACAACCCATATTTCACATATGTATATTTGCATTTTTAAATTATGAAACTATCAAATTTTACTTACGATTTACCGAAAGAATTACTTGCTGAATATCCCTCTGATCAGAGAGATGAGTCTAGATTAATGGTATTACACAGAGATTCAAATAAAATTGAACACAAATTATTTAAAGATGTTATCGATTATTTTAATGATGGTGATTCATTTATTCTAAATAATACTAAAGTCTTTCCAGCCAGATTGATGGGTAACAAAGAAAAAACTGGTGCCAAAATTGAAGTTTTCTTGCTAAGAGAATTAAATACAGATCAAAGACTTTGGGATGTATTAGTTGACCCTGCAAGAAAAATTAGAATAGGTAATAAGCTATATTTTGGTGAAGATGATAGTCTAGTTGCAGAGGTTATTGATAATACAACATCCAGAGGAAGAACACTTAGATTTTTATATGATGGTTCTTATGACGAATTCAGAGAAAAGTTACTAGAGCTCGGTCAAACACCGTTGCCAAAATACATAAAAAGATCTGAGGAAGATTTTGATAAAGAAAGATATCAAACTATTTATGCAAAAAATGAAGGAGCTGTAGCAGCACCAACTGCTGGACTACACTTTTCCAAACATTTATTAAAAAAATTACAAATAAAGGGTGTCAACTTAGGAGAAATTACTTTACATGTTGGTTTAGGTACCTTTAGTCCAGTTGAAGTGGAAGACCTATCCAAACACAAAATGGATTCTGAAGAATTAATAATTGATGTTGAAGCAGTAAATTTAGTTAACAACACCAAAAAAAATAAGAATAAAGTCTGTGCAGTGGGTACTACAGTTATGAGAGGTTTAGAAAGTTCTGTGTCATCAATGGGAACTCTAAATCCGTACAGAGGATGGACTCACAAGTTTATTTTTCCACCTTATAAATTCAGTATTGCAGATTCATTAATAACTAATTTCCATATGCCAAAATCTACATTGTTGATGATGGTATCAGCTTTTTGTGGCCATGATTTCATGATGGAAGCCTATGAGGTTGCTGTTAAGGAGAAATATAGATTTTACTCTTATGGAGATGCAATGCTAATTCTATAAAATGTCCGTCAAAGATTTAAGGCTCATTACGCCTGAAAATTTAGAGCAATTGCTCAAAAAGAATAAATTTCCAAAATATAGATCAAAACAAATTCACAACTGGGCTCGAAAAATTAATGTTCAATCATTTAATCAAATGTCAAACTTGCCAAGTGATTTAATACATTTTCTTATTGAAAATTTTAAATTAAATAAATCAAAAGTTAAGACTAGTAAAAAAAGTTCTGACGGAACAATAAAGTTTGCAATTCAGCTTTATGATAATCTTATTGTTGAGGCTGTATTGATACCATCAAACAAGCGTATCACTGCATGTATCTCAAGTCAGGTTGGATGTAGTTTAGATTGTAATTTTTGCGCAACATCAAAGATTAAGAAAATGAGAAACTTGGAGTCTTATGAAATTTTTGATCAAATTATGCTATTAAATAAAAAATCAATCAATCTTTTTTCATCTCCTATAACAAACATAGTGTTTATGGGTATGGGGGAACCTTTATTAAATTATAAAAATGTAATTGAATCAATAGATCAGATTACTAGTGATTTTGGAATTGGAATTTCATATAAAAAAATAACACTATCAACCTCTGGAATTTCTAAAATGATAAGAAAGATGGCTGACGACAATGTTAAATTTAATCTAGCTATATCACTACACACAGCATTAGAAAAAACAAGAAATAAAGTGATGCCATTCTCAAAATCATTCCCAATTAAAGAGCTAGTTGATAGCTTAGAATATTGGTATAAAAAAATTAAAAGAAAAATTACTTTCGAATATTTGATATGGAAAGAAATTAATGATGATTTTGAACATATCAATGCTCTAGTAAGTATATGTAAAAGAATTCCATCAAAAGTAAATATTATTGAATATAATGATACAGATAACTCAATATTTCGGAATGCAGATGATAAATGGATAAATAACTATGTAACTACCTTAAAAGAAAATAGAATTCCTGTCTCTGTAAGAAGATCAAGAGGTAAAGATATTGATGCTGCATGCGGTCAATTGGCAAATAAATATTAATTTAAATAAGTGAGTAAAGTATACGAAATAAGAGAGCCAATATCAGAGGAAATGGAAATTTTCGAGAATAAATTTTCGAAATTGATGTTGTCGGATGTTCCATTGCTTAACAGAATTACCCACTACATTATCAAAAGAAAGGGAAAGCAAATGAGACCAATGTTGATCTTTTTATTTTCCAAGTTATTGAGCTCTGGAAAGGTTAATGAAAAGGTTTACAGGGGTGCATCTGTAATTGAATTGATTCATACAGCTACACTTATACACGATGATGTAGTTGATGAGAGTAACAAAAGAAGAGGATTTTTTTCAATCAATGCAATATGGAAAAATAAAATTGCTGTTTTGGTTGGAGATTTTTTACTATCTAAAGGTATGTTATTATGTATAGATAATAAAGACTATGATATTCTTGATGTTATTTCCGAATCTGTCAAACAAATGAGTGAAGGTGAGTTGTTGCAAATAGAAAAAGCTAAAAAATTAGATATCGATGAAGAAACATACTTTGAAATTATAAAAAAGAAAACAGCATCTCTAATAAGTTCATGTTGTAAAATTGCTGCTGTTTCTGTTAATAGCCCATCATCTGAAATCAAAAAAATTGCAAAAATTGGAATGCATATTGGAATTGCTTTTCAAATTAAAGATGACTTATTTGACTACGGAAAAAAAACAATAGGTAAACCCAGAGGGATTGATATTAAACAAAAGAAAATTACTCTGCCACTAATATATACTTTAAATAATGTTAATAAGTCAGAAAAAAGATGGCTAATTAACTCATTAAAAAAGAATAAAAAAAGTAGAGCTTTAATCAATCAAATTATTAGTTTAGTTAAAGAAAGAGGTGGTCTTGATTATGCTATTCAGATTATGAATAAGTATCACAAACTTTCCCTTGATGATTTAGAAACTTTTAAAGATAGTTCATATAAAGACTCATTAAAAAAGATGGTTAATTATGTTATAGAAAGAAATTATTAGTTTGATATCAAAGAATACCATAGAAAAAGTTTTTGAAATTTCCAGAGTTGAGGAAGTAATTGGTGAGTTCATACAATTAAAAAAATCTGGTTCAAATTATAAAGGTCTTAGTCCATTTACTAATGAAAAGACACCGAGTTTTATGATTTCTCCAGCAAAACAAATATGGAAAGATTTTAGTAGTGGGAAAGGTGGAAATGTTGTGGCTTTTTTGATGGAACATGAGCAATTATCCTATCCTCAAGCTATTAAATTTCTTGCAAAAAAATATAATATTGAAGTTGAGGAAACAGCTATAACATCTGAACAGAAAGAAAAAATTGATCAAAAAGAGAAGTTTATTTTGATATGCGAGTTTGCAAAGAGGTTTTTTAAAGAACAATTAAATAAAACAGATTTTGGAAAAAATATCGCATATAATTATCTTCTTGAAAGAGGATTTAATAAAAGCACAATAGAAGATTTTGAAATTGGATGTTTAACTGAAAAAAGAGATTCTTTAAAAGAATTTTCAGTCAAGAAAGGATATGATATTGATGACTTGGTAAGTCTTGGATTAATTTCAAGTAAAAATCAAAATGATATTTATAGATCTAGAATTATTTTTCCTATCAAAACTATCTCTGGAAGAACTGTTGGATTTGGGGCCAGAGTAATTAAAAGTTCATCCAAATCTGCAAAATATATCAATAGTCCTGACTCGATCATATATAACAAGAGCAAAATTTTATATGGATTAAACAATTCAAAAAATGAAATAGTTAAAAATGATAACTGCTATATCGTTGAAGGATATACTGATGTTATTCGCTTTCACCAAAAGGGTATCAAAAATGTAGTTTCATCATCGGGAACAGCTCTTACTATTGGACAAATAAATATAATCAGAAGATTAACCAAAAATATTACTATGCTTTTTGACTCTGATAATGCAGGAGTTAATGCAACAATCAGATCTATTGATATGATTTTATCTGAGGGTATGAATGTTAATATTTGTTTATTTCCAGAAAATGAAGATCCAGATAGTTTTGCTTTAAAAAAAGAAGCGCAAGAGATAAAGAAATATTTAAATGATAATGCAATTGATTTTATTGAATTTAAAACAAAAAAACTTAGTGAATCCAAAAGAAATTCAGCAACTGAAAAAGCTCAGGTCATTAATGATATAATATCAAGTATAGCAAAAATTCCTGATAAGATTAAACAAGAAATTTACATCAAACAATGTTCAGAAATGCTTGAAATTAATGAGAACACATTATTTAATGCACTTTCTCAGTTAACTCAAATATCTAATGTTAATAAAAATGTAACTCAGCAACAATCTCAAAAAGTTGAACCTGAAAAAACAACTCAAATTTTTAAATTGGAGAAGAAAATTATTGAGATTTTAATTTTATATGGGAACAGTAAAATTACTTTTGATGAAATTAAAATGCTTAAAGATTATAATGGTGATATAGTTTATAAACCGGAAAAGGTGGAATCTTTTGTGCATGAAAAGATTTTTTTAGATCTACAATCAGATGAAATTGAATTTGCTAACGATGATTTTAAAATCCTGTATAATAAACTAATAAATGAATTTCAGAAAAAACAGAATTTTGATCCTAAGCTTTTTATTAATTCTTTACCGCAGAATTTATCTGAGCTTGTTACTTCAATTTTAATTGAAGATGAGATTTATCAATTACATAATTGGAAATCAAAAAATGTGATAGTCAAAGGAAAAGACCGTTCAATATCTCAATTAGTTACTGAAACCATTTTGACTCTACGAACATTATTAATAAACAAGAAAGTACAAGATCTGAGTAAGTTAAATGATAGTTCAGATGAGAATTTTAATAAAGATACTTTGGAGGAAATTGTTAATTATTATCAATTAAAATCTTTATTGTCAAAAAAACTTAATAGGGTAATTTAGTTTTTCAAATTTTCTGGGATTTCGCAAATAGGGATTGGAACCATTTTATGTTTATTCGCAGTATTAAAGTTTTTTAAAATATTAAAAACTTCTTTTTCTCTACCAGAGAAATCTGATTCTGATTTACCGTTATCCAACTCATTCATTGCCCACTCTAGCTCGTTATAGCTTGCTCCAATTTGATTTTCATCCGTTCGAGTGTCATCCCAAAGACCGTCTGTTGGTTCAGCAATAATTATATCATTATTAATACCCATCTCTTTAGCTATACTTCTAACCTCACTCTTCATTAAATCAGCAATCGGTGATAAGTCAACTCCGCCATCTCCATATTTTGTGTAAAATCCAACACCAAAATCTTCAACTTTATTTCCAGTCCCAGCCACTAAAAAATTATTAACTGAAGCAAAATAATAAAGTGTAAGCATTCTTAATCTTGATCTAGAATTTGCTAAAGCAAGTTCATTATTTTTTTTATTCGTAATAGAAATACTAGTTTTAATTTCATCAAATGATTTAGCCAAATCTAAGTATTTACTTTCTACATTACTATAGTTAGATTTAAGCCATTGAATATGTTTTTTTGATCTTTCTAATTCCTTACTTGACTGATGTATAGGCATCTCTAAACAAAGAGTTGGGAGTCCTGTTTTTGCACACAGTGTTGAAGTAACTGCTGAATCAATTCCACCTGAGACACCAATTACAAAACCATTAGTTTTTGAATTTTTTGAGTAAGAATTAAGCCAATTAACAATGTGTTTGATTAACTTTGGATTATTCATATTGATATGATTAATTTAAAATTTATTACTAGTCAAATTCAATGCCAAATTAAATCATTTACTGTTCAAAGTAAAATCTTTATATCAATTATTTGTATTTCTTTTTTATCGTGTATTTCAAATACCACCCAGAAATTTGAATCAGATTTTGATATACAAATCGATAGGTTTGAGAAAAAATTTTTTGAAATTTCAGAAGACTCTATTTCAAATTTAATTAATGAGTATCCTTTTCTTTTTTCTAATGAGTTTGATGTTTCAAATTGGATTGAAATAAAGAGAGATTCTACTAGAAATTATATTTACAATAAGACAGTTAATATTTTTGAAGATACATCACTCTTGGAGAAAGATTTTAAAAAAATATTTTCCAGAGCCAAAGGCTATTTTCCAAACTTTGATATTCCTAAGATAATTACACTTAACAATGGAGTTGATTATAAATATAATTTAATTGATTCAGACAGTATTATTTTACTCTCGTTAGACTGTTATTTGGATGATGAATTGCTCTATGGTAATATTCCAAAACATATTTCAGATCAAATGAATCCAGATTTTATTTCAAATGATATTAATGAATTAATTTCATCAAGATTTATTGAGTTCCCAACTGATAGAAAATTTATTTCAAAGATAATTTATCATGGAAAATTACTTTTTTTAATGAACAAGCTTTCAGATAATAACACTAGTGAGTTATTAGGCTATGATAAAATTAAATCCAGTTGGATTAATGAAAATGAAAAAGAGGTTTGGAAATATTTTATCGAAAATGATTTATTATTTTCAACTAAATCATCACTTGACTATAGATTTTTGGCTAATGCACCATTTTCAAAATTTGGATTGAGTATAGATTATCAATCACCTCCAATGGTTGGAAGATGGCTTGGTTTCCAAATTGTAGAATCTTTTTCAAAAAAATCAACTAAAAATCTAATTGAGATATTAGCCTATGATAACTATGAATTATATTTAGAATCAAACTATAAACCTTAAATAAGAAATGAAAAAAACTGATATTGTAATTACCATATGTCTTGATGATAATAAAATCCCTGAAAAGATGAGTTGGTCCGCTAAGGACGGAGGAGTTAAAAATCAATCTACAAAAGCTTTGCTTTTTTCATCATGGGATGATAAAAACCAAGAAACAATGAAAATCGATCTATGGACTAAAGATATGCCAATCGATCAAATGAATGTTTTTTTTCACCAAACCTTGGTTAGCATGTCAGAGTCATACTTTAAGGCAACTAATAATGAAAATTTAATCCCTCAATATATTCCAAAATTTCTTCCCTACCATTTTTTGTTTTTGAAGAGCTGGTAAAATAATTTTTATTATAAAATTTATTTATAGAGTCAATATATTCATTACAATGTTTCTGAATAATTGATTTTTTTATTTTATCACTTTTTGTAAAAATTATTGTAAAATTTCTTTTTGTTTTTTTTAAAAACTTGATGAATTTGAAATCAGAATTTTGAAGTTGATGTCTAATATCAATAAGTAGGAAAATATGCTTTAACTGAGCTCTATTTGTGATATAATTTTCTATTATTTTATTTATTGTAAGAATACTTTTCTTTGAAAGCTTTGCATAACCATATCCTGGTAAGTCAACGAAATACATATCATTATTCACCAAAAAATAATTAATTAGTTTTGTTTTCCCAGGTATTTTAGAAACTTTAGCAATACTCTTTTTATTAAGAAGCATATTTAGTAAGCTAGATTTTCCAACATTAGATCTCCCAATAAATGCGATTTCAAAAAAGGTAGAATTTGGACAGTTAGAAATTTCAGAACTGCTTTTCTCAAAAGAGGCATGTTTAATTTTCACCTTACAGTTTTTTTTCTTTAAGCCAGTTATTCATTACTGAATTAAATTTTTCAGGGTGTTCCATCATTGGAGCATGACCGCAATTTTCTATCCAGAAAAGTTGAGAATTAGGAAGTAATTTTTTGAACTCATCAGCAACTTCAGGTGGAGTTACAGAATCATTTTCTCCCCAAATTATTGCAGTTTCAGCTAAAATCTTAGGCAGGTCATTTGACATATTATGTCTAATAGCACTTTTTGCCATTGCTAAAATTTTAATCAATTTTTTTCTGTCATTAACAGTTTTATAAACTTCATCAACTATTTCTTTTGTTGCTATTTTTGGGTCAAAAAAAACTGCTTCAGTTCTTTCTTTAATATAATTGTAATCCTCTCTTTTAGGATATGAATCTCCCATTGAATTTTCGTACAAGCCTGAACTTCCAGTTAAGACTAGACCCTTGATCAGTTTAGGATATAATTTTGAAAAAATTAAACCTACATGACCTCCAAGAGAATTTCCTAAAATAATAACATCTTTTAAATTTTTAAACTTGATAAATTTATACACAAACTTGGCAAAAAACTTTACGTTAGTATTTAATAGACTTGAATTATAAATAGGTAGTTCTGGAGCAATGACTTGATAGCCTTGTTTTGGAAAATACTTAAAAACACCATCAAAATTGCTTAATCCACCCATCAAGCCATGTAAAATTAGTATAGGTTGTCCTGATCCAACTGAGAGATAATTATAACCATTTTCACTAATTGATTTCATTATTTTTCTTAGTTAAAAAAACTTTTCAAGCAAATATATGCATTTCATTTTGATGAAAATGAATTAAATATATTGAATTCAAAATATTAATTTATCTTATAAAGTACTGAAATACAATCAGTTATAATTTTATTGATTTCATTTGACAGAAATTATTAACAATGTGGTAAAATGTGGTAAAATGTGGTAAAATTTCAATATATTTGAGATTAACGCTAATCGAATATGATCAACCTTATTGGAACATATGAATGTACAGTTGATAATAAGGGTAGAATTATGATTCCATCTCAGCTAAAAAAACAACTTGATGGAGTTATGACAAAGACCTTTATTTTGAAGCGATCTGTCTTTCAGAACTGTCTTGAACTATTCCCTCATGAGGAGTGGAAATCAGTAATGGACAAGGTTAATAAGTTGAATCGATTTGTGAAAAAGAATAATGATTTTATTCGCATGTATACAGCTGGTGTTAGATCAATTGATATGGATTCTAATGGTAGAATATTAATTCCTAAAGATCTAATAACTATATCTAAACTAAATAAGCAAGTTGTTTTATCATCATCAATAAATATTATTGAAATATGGGACAAAGACTTGTATGAAAAGAATATCAATAATCCAAAGATTGATTTTGCAAAATTAACTGAGGAGGTAATGGGAAATGATGACTCAAATTTATCATAAGCCAGTCCTATTGCATGAGTTGATTGATAGTTTAGAAATTAAAAAAAATGGTGTATATGTCGACTTAACTTTTGGAGGGGGTGGACATTCTAGAGAAATACTAAAAAGGTTAGGAGAGTTAGGAAAACTAATTGCTTTTGATAATGATGAAGATGCGGAGAGAAATGTAGTTGATGATTCTAGGTTCACATTTTTGAGACAAAATTTTATATATCTGATGCAAAATTTAAATTTTTTGAAAATTGGCAAAGTCGATGGAATAATTGCTGATCTTGGTGTTTCATCACATCAATTTGATAATAAAAAAAGAGGTTTTTCATTTGATTCAGATTATAATCTTGATATGAGGATGAATAAAAATCAAGATAAAGATGCAATTGAAATATTGAATACTTATTCAAAAAAGCAACTAGCAGATATATTTTTTTATAATGGTGATTTGAAAAACTCAAGAGCTATTGCGGATTTAATTTGTCATCAAAGAGCTAAAGAACAAATTACTAACCCAAATCAATTCAATAATATTTTGAAGACAATTCTACCAAAGGGTTATGAAAATAAAATTTTAGCAAGAATTTATCAATCTATAAGAATAGAGGTTAATAGTGAAATTGATTGTTTAAAAAAATTATTAAATCAAATTCCACAAGTACTCAAAAAAAATGGAATAGCCTCAATTATAACTTACCATTCCATTGAGGATAGATTAGTTAAAAGATTCTTTAAAAATGGTTGTTTTAATGAAGAACCGATGAAAGATGATTTTGGAAATCAAATAAAAATATTTAGAACTGAAAAATTTAAAACCGCTAATGATTTTGAGTTAAAAAATAATTCAAGATCGAGAAGTGCAAAACTTAGAGTAGCAAAACTAATATGAGAAAAAAAATAATTGATATAGTTGCTGGAAAGTTTATTCTTGAAAAAACTAATGCCAAAACTGTACGATTCATTTTATTTATTTTTTGTCTTGCACTAATCATGATATACTCATCACACAGTGTTGATAGAAAAATATTTGAAATCAATAAATTAAATAATGATTTAAATATTGTTGAAAGTACTTACCTAAACACGAGGAAAGATTTGATGAATTCAAGGATGGAATCAACAATAAGAGTTCAGCTTTCAGACAAAGAAATTAGACCTTCATTAAACCCTCCAACTAAAATTTTGATAAGTAATGGAAAATAAAAATAATAGTTTTTTATGGAGGTTGTATTTGATTTCATCAATACTATTGATTTTTGGTATTGGCATTGGTTATAAATTATTCTATTTACAGTTTGTCGAGGGTGAAAAATACAGAAAAATAGCTGAGGATAAAACTCTCAAAAGCTTCACTGTTAACTCAGTTAGAGGAAATATTTTCTCTGAAGATGGTAGTTTATTAGCAACTTCTACAACTAAGTATGATATTTACTTTGATTCCAAAACAGTATCAAAAAATACATTTGATTCTGAGATTAAAAATCTTTCAATAAGCTTATCAAATCATTTGGATCGTGAAGAAAAATTCTGGTATGATTATATAATTGATGCCAGAGAAAATGGTAATAGATTTTTACCAATAGCAAAAAATATTTCTCAGGATTTAGTTCAAAAACTTAAAACTTTTCCAATTCTAAGATATGGTTCAATAAGAGGAGGATTAATCATTGAAAGGAAAATTAAAAGAGATTATCCACTAGGAAAAATTGCTGAGAGAACCATTGGCTATGAGCGAATTGATGAAAAGGGAAATTATAGAGGAGTAGGATTAGAGCACGCATTTGGCCCATATTTGAGAGGAAAAAATGGTCAAATGATTAAAAGAAAAATATCAAATGGTCAATGGAAAGTATTGGAAAACAATGTAAACAAAGAACCGATTGATGGATTAGATGTAAGAACAACTTTAAATACAAGCATGCAAGATATTGTTCATGACTATTTACTTGAACAAACTCAAAAATATGAGGCAGATCACTCAACTGCTATATTAATGGAAGTGGAAACTGGAAAAATAAGGGCAATATCAAACTTTGGTAAAACTGATGATGGAAAATATTATGAAAAACTGAATTATTCTATAGGTGAAGCTACAGAGCCGGGATCAACTTTTAAGCTTATGACTATGATAGCTGCACTTGAAGATCAGGTTATAGATACTTTACAAATGATAGATACTGAAAATGGTGAGTTAGATTTTTATGGTTTCAAAGTTAGAGATTCAAGGGAGGGTGGATATGGGAAAATAAATGCAATGGATATTTTCAGATTGTCTTCGAATACAGGTATGGTGAAGATAATTACAGATGCCTATAAGGGAAAATCTGAAAAATTTGTTAATAGATTATATAATATGGGTGTCAATAACCCAATTGATTTAGGAATAAAAGGTGAACCAAATCCTAAAATTCCTCATCCTTCGGAAAATGATTGGAATGGATTGTCGTTACCATGGATGTCCTACGGATATGGAATTTTATTAACACCATTACAAATTTTATCATTTTACAATGGCATTGCAAATAATGGAGAAATGGTAAAACCAACATTTTTAGAAAGCACAAGTAAATTAGGGTCAACAAATTTTTATGAATTCAAAAAAGAAATAATAAACCCTTCAATATGTTCTAAAAAGACATTGTCAATTGTTCAGAAAATGTTGCTGGATGTTATTCACCATAAAAACGGAACAGCTAAAAATATTAAATCCGAACATATTAAAATTGCAGGCAAAACTGGGACAGCTCAAATTGGTTATGGAACAGATGAAATTAATTACATATCAAGTTTTGTAGGATATTTTCCTGCCGATCAACCTAAGTATTCGTGCATAGTAGTTGTTAATAGTCCAAATAAAGATATAGGATATTATGGCTCTGATGTAGCAGCTCCTGTATTCAAAAGAATTGCTGAGAAAATTTCATCAAGATTCCCAATTATTGAGAAACATAATTACGAACAAATAATTGAGAAGATTAAAATTTCTCAAAAACAAAACAAGTCTAATCCTAAAAATAAATTAGATTCATGATACAGCTTATAGAATTAATTCAAAATATTGATGATTTGGAAATCTTCGGATCAAATCAAATAGCTGTAAATAATGTATCGAATAACTCAAAAAAAATTAAATCTGGTGATATATATGTAGCAATTAAAGGTTCAAATTTTGATGGTCATGATTTTATTGATGATGCAATTAAAGAAGGAGCTGTTTGTGTCATTTGTGAAGTTTATCCACTTAACAGATTAGAAAACATAACATATATAATTACTAAATCTTCTAAAGAAACATATTCTAGAATTTGTTCAAATTATTTTGATAACCCTAGTCACAAGTTAAAACTAATTGGTATTACAGGTACAAATGGCAAAACATCTTGTACAAGTCTTATGCACCAAATGTTCAATTTAAATGGATTAAAGTGTGGCCTTATCTCCACTAATAAAATAATTGTTGGTTCAAAAGAATATGATACAAATTTAACAACTCCTGACTCATATGATTTGAATTATTATTTAAATGAAATGATTAAAACAGATATTAAATACTGTTTTATGGAAGTATCATCACATTCAATAGATCAGAGAAGAATTTCGGGTTTAAAGTATGAATTAGCAATATTTACAAATATCACTCATGATCATTTGAATTATCATAAAAACTTTAAAAATTATTTAAATGTTAAAAAGAAATTTTTTGATGATTTGGATAATAATGCCCATTCGCTGATTAACTCTGATGATAAAAACTCAAAATATATTATTCAAAATACTAAATCAAAAGTTCATACTTATTCAATTTCTAAAAATGCAGACTTTAAATTGAAAGTTGTAGAAAACAGCTTTGATGGGCTTATTTTGAAAATTGAAGGTATTGAAGTAAATACCAAACTCATAGGGAAGTTTAATGCATATAATTTATTAACTGTTTTTTCAGCATCTAAAATTTTGAAAATTAATACTGAAAAAATTTTAATTAGTATGAGTTTATTAAAAAACCCTGAAGGAAGATTTGATGTAATAATTAAAAATAAAATTATTGGAATTGTTGATTATGCTCATACACCAGATGCATTATTAAATGTATTGGAAACAATAGTTAAAATAAAGCAAAATGAAAATTCAATAATTACAGTAGTTGGATGTGGTGGAGGCAGAGACAGGGCTAAGAGATTAAAAATGGGAAGTATAGCTTCAAGGCTTAGTCAAAAAGTAATTTTTACCTCAGACAATCCGAGAGATGAAGATCCCAAATCAATTATAGAAGATATGATCGCAGGAGTTGATGATGCTGATAAAAGTAAGATTTTAAATATTGTAGATAGAGAGGAGGCAATAGTTAAAGCCTCCAAAGTGGCTAAACCTAACGATATTCTTCTTGTTGCTGGAAAGGGACATGAAAAATATCAGATAATTAAATCAAAAAAAATAAGATTTAACGATAAAGAAATTTTAACCCAAACCCTAAAGATGGCAGTATAATGTTTTATTATTTATTTGAATACTTTGAAAAAACTTATCAATTAACTGGAGCTAGTCTGTTTCAGTACTTATCTTTTAGATCTGCATTAACATTTATTTTAGCACTGGTAATTTCTACGATTTTTGGAAAAAAAATAATAGAATTTTTAAAATCAAAACAGATAGATGAAAATATTAGAGAGTTAAATCTACCTGGCGAGAAAGATAAAAAAGGCACCCCAACAATGGGTGGAATCATAATTGTTTTATCAACTTTAATTCCAATCTTTTTATTTTCTGATTTTAAAAATATTTACATTTTAGTTTTAATAATAACAACTATTTGGCTAACCATATTTGGATTTATTGATGATTATATAAAGGTTTTTAAAAAAAATAAAAAGGGATTAAGAGGTTCAATAAAAATTTTAGCTCAAGTTATTTTAGGATTATTTATTGGTCTAATGGTTTATTTTCATCCTGAAATAACTACACGTAATGTTGATAGCAATTCTAACACAGAAATTATTTTAGGTGAGAAAAATATTAAATCATTAAATACTACTGTTCCATTTTTTAAAAACAACGAGCTTGATTATGTAAATGTTTTTAAAATGAAATCTGATAATTTTAATTGGATATTTTATGTAATCATCGTAACATTTATAATTGTAGCACTTTCAAATGGAACAAATTTAACAGATGGCCTTGATGGATTAGCTGCAGGATCATCCTCCATAATCGTATTTACCTTAGGTATTTTTTCATGGATTTCTGGTAACATAATCTTCTCAGATTATTTAAATATTATGTACTTACCTGGGATTGGAGAAATTGTTGTATTTGTTTCTGCCTTACTTGGTGGATTAATAGGTTTTCTTTGGTATAACACATACCCCGCACAGGTTTTTATGGGAGATACTGGTAGTTTAACTATTGGTGGAATAATTGCAGTAATTGCAATTCTTGTGAGAAAAGAACTTTTACTTCCAATACTTTGTGGTGTATTTTTAATCGAAACTCTTTCTGTTATTATACAGGTTGGATACTTCAAATACACAAAGAAAAAATTTGGTGTTGGTAAAAGAGTTTTTTTGATGACTCCAATTCATCATCATTTTCAAAAAAAAGGATACAGTGAAAGTAAAATTGTTGCAAGATTCTGGATTATATCTATAATGCTTGCAATTCTTTCGCTAATAACATTAAAAATTAGATGATTGCGAAGAAAGAAATAATGGTTTTAGGATCTGGTATTAGTGGTATAGGTTCTGTGATGCTAGCTAAGAAAATGGATATTGATGTTTTCTTGTCTGAGGGTAACATAATAGATGAGGATACTAAGAAAACATTACGAAATGAACATATTGATTTTGAAGAAAATGGACATGATCCGAAAAAGTTAATTGAGTCTGATGAAATAATTATTAGTCCAGGGATTTCCTTTAATAAATTAAAAAAATCTTATCCTGAAATTGATAGTAAAAAATTTATCTCTGAAATTGAGTTTGCAAGTAGATTTACGGATGCATTTATTATAGCAGTGACAGGTTCTAATGGAAAAACAACAACAGCTACCTTAATATACCATATCTTAAAAAATGCAGGTTTAAATGTAGGTCTAGCAGGTAATATAGGTGTAAGTTTTGCTTCATCGGTTTGTGATTATTCATATGATTATTATGTTTTAGAAGTTAGTAGTTTTCAACTCGATCACTCAATAACTTTTAAACCAAATATTTCAGTAATAACTAATATTTCACCTGATCATTTAGACAGATATGATGAAGATTTTGATTTATATACACTATCGAAATATAGTATAGTCAAAAATCAAAAACCAAATGATTTTTTCATCTACAATAACGATTGTAACGTGACGAAAAAAATATTTTCTAGAGTTCAAATAAAATCAAAATCAATTTCATTTTCAACAAAACAAAATAGTGGACTTAAACACTCCATCTACGCAAATAATAAAAATATCATTTCATCAATAAATAAAGAAAAATTTATGTTAAGTACAGATAAAATACAGATAAAAGGAATTCATAATATTCAAAATTCAATGGCTGCAATTAGTGTTGCTCAAATTTTGAAAATTTCTAATCAAAAAATAAAAGAAAGTTTAAAAACTTTTAAAAGTATTCCCCACCGTCTTGAACATTTTTTAACAATCCATAAGGTAAAGTATATCAATGACTCAAAGGCAACTAATGTAAATTCAGTTTACTATGCTCTTAATTCATTTGATGAACCAATTATTTGGGTTGTAGGTGGTATCGATAAGGGAAATAATTATGATGATTTAATTCCTTTGGTAAAAAGGAAGGTTAAAGCAATAATATGTTTAGGAAAGCAGAACAAAAATTTAATTGATGTCTTTTCAAAGTGTACTGAACTTATAATCAGTACTGATAATATGAGTGACGCTGTTAATAGTGCATATAAAGTTTCAAAGCCTGGTGATGTTGTATTGCTCTCTCCTGCCTGCTCCAGTTTTGATTTGTTTGACAGCTATGAAGATAGGGGAAATAAGTTCAAAGAGGAAGTAAGAAAATTATGAGAATAATTAATAGTTTAAAAGGCGACAAAATTATATGGATAGTGGTGCTATCATTATCTATTTTTTCATTCTTGCCAGTGTATAGCGCTAGCTCAAACTTTGGTGTTAATTTAATTTTTTCAAGTGTATTTAAACATGTTGCTATAATTTTCATTGGAATATTGATTATGTATGCTACCCATCTTTTAGACTATAAATATTTAAGAGGCTTGTCATTAATAATCCTGCCCCTTGCAATTTTTTTACTTTTAATTACTGCATTACAAGGCAATGAAATTGATGGAGCAAATGCAAGTAGATGGATAAGTATACCAATTATAAATATTTCATTCCAACCATCCTCACTCGCATCAATTTTTCTTTTGATTTATATTTCAAATTATCTGTCAAAAGTTCATGAAAAAAAAATAAATTTTAATAATTCTGTTTTTAGACTATGGTTACCAATTCTTTTAGTTGTGATGTTAGTTTTGCCATCAAATTTTTCAACATCGTTTATGATTTTTAGTCTATCATTAATCTTAATTTTTATTGGTCAATATCCCATTAAGAAAATTGTATTAATAATATTTTCAGGAATTATTCTTAGCGGATCTTTTGTAGGATTATCCAAAACCTATCCAGATTTAGTCCCAAACAGAATTGATACCTGGTCGAACAGAATTGAAAATTTTATAAATCCAAGCTTGGATAATGATTCAAATTATCAAATTAATAGAGCTAAGGCTGCGATTGCAAGTGGATCAATTTTCGGCGTTGGAGCTGGAAAGAGTTCAATGAAGTATATTTTACCACAAAGTACTTCTGATTTTATCTTTTCTATAGTAACTGAGGAATATGGTTTGTTTGTTGCTTTAATAATATTGTTACTTTATGTAATATTATTATTCAGGATTGTAATTGTATCACAAAAATCAAACAATTATTTTGGCAAGTTGCTAGCCCTTGCAGTTGGATTGCCAATTGTATTTCAAGCATTAATTAATATGGGTGTAGCCGTTCAATTATTTCCAGTTACTGGTCAACCATTGCCTCTCATAAGTACAGGAGGAACATCAATATGGACAACTTTTTTTGCATTTGGAGTTTTGTTGAGTGTTAGTAGAAATAATGCAAATATTATGGAATTAGATTTAAGCGAAAATGTTAATGAATAAAAATTTAATTATATCAGGTGGAGGAACAGGAGGGCATATTTATCCTGCAATTAGTATTGCAGATCAATTAAAGAAAAAGGTTGAGGATTGCAATATTCTGTTTGTTGGTGCAAAAAATAAAATGGAGATGAAAAAAGTACCGGAAAATGGCTATAAAATAATTGGCCTTTACATCTCTGGATATCAAAGAAAACTCAATTTTATATCAAATTTAACATTGCCTTTTAAACTAATTTATAGTTTAATTCACTCACTAATAATTATATTAAAATATAAACCTAAAATAGTTGTTGGAACTGGAGGATATGCTAGTGGACCGGTAATGTACATTGCAGCTTTACTAAGAATTCCTGTTTTTATACAGGAACAAAATTCTTATCCTGGATTGACTAACCGAATTCTTTCAAAATATGCTAAAAAAATATTTGTTGCCTATGATGGAATGGAAAAGTACTTTAAAAATTCAGAGGTAATTTTATCAGGAAATCCAATTAGAAAATCAATTAAAAATTTTAATGGTAAGAACAAAAAAGAATTTTTAAATCAAATTAAACTAGATATTGGTTGTAAAACCATTCTTGTACTTGGAGGTAGTCTTGGTGCAAAAATACTTAATGATTTTATTATTGAAAATCTTGATTTTTTTAAAAAAAATAATCTCCAAATAATTCTGCAATGTGGAACTAGATATTATGATAACTACAAAAATTTTGATAATAAGTTTTTAAAAATTTTACCATTTATTAATGATATGGATAAAGCATTTTCATCTGCAGATTTAATTATCTCAAGATCTGGTGCAAGTATAATATCAGAATTATGTTTTGTTGGAAAACCAGTCATTTTTATCCCTTCACCAAATGTTGCAGAAAATCATCAATCTAAAAATGCAAGAAAACTTTATGATGTTGGTGCAGCTGAGTATGTTGAAGAGGATGAAATAGAATACAAACTCAAATCAATTATTAATAAGATTTTTATTAGTGATGTTTATAAAAAATCTCTTTCTGACAAGATCGCATCTTTGTCAAAACCAAATGCATCAAAAATTATTGTGGATGAAATTAAACAGTATATAAAATGAGTTATTTAAATTATAATAAATATTATTTTATTGGCATTGGAGGTATTGGAATGTCAGCTGTTGCTGAGTATATTCATTCAATCGGAAAGAATGTTTCAGGATATGATAGAGATAATTCATTAATAACAAAAAGATTAATAAAATTAGGTATTGATATTTCACATAAAGATGATAAAGAGATCATTGACTTTGACTTAATCAATAATTCTAACACTCTGGTAGTTTATACCCCAGCAATAAGTAATAAGAACTGTATTTTAAATTATTTCAAAAAAAATAATTATAACGTTGTTAAAAGGTCTGATTTATTGGCTGAAATTGTTAATTCCAAATTCTGTATTGCAATAGCAGGAACCCATGGTAAGACTACTACCACATCAATTTTAGCCCATATCATGTATAGTGCTGGATTAAATTTTACATCTTTTGTGGGAGGTGTTTTAAAGGATTATGAAACTAACAGAATATGATAAAACATTTTTAAAACTACATCCTAATGTAGCATCAATTATAAATGTTGATGGTGATCATTATGACATATATTCTGATTTTAATGATTTAAAAAAATCATTTAAAAAATTTTCAGATAATCTTAAAAAAGACGGAATATTATTTCATGATTCCAATTTGGATTTTAATGGGTTTACTTTTGGATTGAATTCCGATTCTGATGCTCAATTAATCAACATAAAAAATGTCTCAGGAAAATTAACTTTTGATATTAAAATAAATGAAAAAATTTACAAGGATATTATTTTTAATATGTTGGGGACTCATAATGCACTTAACGCATTGGTTGCATTTATAATAGCATTAAATTTAAATATTAATATTAATACCATATTAAAAGCTTTAAAATCATTTCCAGGAATAAAAAGAAGATTCTCACTTGAACTTATTAAACCCAAGGTTTTTATTGATGATTATGCTCACCATCCAAGTGAAATCTTATCAGTATATAATTCAATTAGTAAATTATATCCTGGTTTAAAAAACCTAGTAATTTTTCAACCTCACTTGTTTTCCAGAACAAAAGATTTTTTAATTGATTTTGCCAAAGCTTTAGAGAAGTTTGATAAAATAGTATTGTTGGATATATATCCCGCTCGAGAGGAGCCAATTGATGGCATTAGCTCAAAATCAATTTATGATATAATTGAGAATGAAAACAAATCGATAATAAAAAAATCTGAAATTCCAGAATTACTAAAATCTGATAGTTCAGAACTAATTGTGACAATGGGGGCAGGAGATATTGGTGATGAGGTAGAATTAATTAAAAAGATATTAGCTGAAAACTTATGAAAATGAAAATTTTAACAATATCAGTTTTTTCAATTTTATTATTGTCATCAATGATTTTTTCAAACTATAAACATGGTAATAGATCAGTTTATATTAATGTAAATAGCATAGTTAATGATTCTCTCACTTTAATTACTAAAGACTCTGTTTTTAATTTTTTAAAGAAAAAAAATCTAATTAAAGATTCTATGTTAACTCTAGATGTTGACTTAAATAAAATTGAAAATGAATTGAAAAATATCGATTATTTAAAAATGTCTAATGCATTTTATGGAATTAACTCGCCTCTTGTAATTCAAATTAGCGAAAGAAATCCTGTTATAGAAATTAAAAATGATAATATTTATTTAGATAATGAAGGTATAATTATCTCAAAGTCAAAAATAAATTCACCAAAAGTAATAGCATTTTTTGGAAATTTAGATTCACTAGATAATCAAAAAATTGCTAGACTTGGAAATACAATAATGAGTGATGATTTTTTCAAAAATCACTTTAATTATGTTTTTTCAGATTCTCTTGAAATTTATATCAAGCCAAAACTGTTCGATTATGTAATAGAATTTGGTTTGTTAGATAATATTGAGTCTAAGTTAACAAACTACAAACTTTTTTACGCTGCAAAATCTGATTCGAATTCTATTAAAGAAGCAGAAAAAATAAATTTAAAATTTACTAACCAGGTAATTGTACAAAAAAAATAAAATGGAAAAAAAAGAATTATACATTGGACTTGACATTGGAACTACAAAAATTGTTGCAATGATCGGTGTAATAAATGAATATGATAAGTTAAAGATTATTGGAGTTGGAAAATCGAAAAGTTTAGGGGTTCATAGGGGTGTTGTAAATAATATTAGTCAAACGATTCAATCTATACAATCTGCTATTAATGAAGCGGAAAATAATTCTAATGAAAAAATTGATAAAGTTATTGTTGGTATAGCAGGTCAGCATATAAGAAGTCTACAACATAGCGATTATATAACAAGAGAGAACTCGGATGAGGTTATCGATATAAAAGACATTGAAAAGGTCATTAATCAAGTTTACAAGTTGGTAATGATGCCTGGAGAGGAAATTATACATGTTCTTCCACAAGAGTTTAAAATAGATGGTCAAAGTGAAATTAAGGAACCCGTTGGAATGTTTGGCGGAAGATTGGAAGCAAATTTTCATGTGGTTGTGGGTCAGGTTAGCTCCATAAAGAATATTGCTCGATGTGTAAAAAGCTCAGGAATTGATTTTGATGGAATTACACTGGAACCTCTAGCATCAGCTGACGCTGTTTTGAGTAGAGAAGAAAAAGAAGCTGGAGTAGCACTAATTGATATTGGGGGAGGTACGACAGACCTAGCAATTTTTAAAGATGGTATAATAAGACACACGTCTGTAATTCCTTTTGGTGGTAATATTATTACAGATGATATTAAAGAAGGTTGTTCAATAATTGAAAAGCAAGCAGAGTTATTAAAAATTAAATTTGGATCTGCATGGCCGGGTGAGAATAAAGACAATGAAATTGTTTCAATTCCAGGCCTTAGAGGAAGAGATCCAAAGGAAATTTCTTTAAAGAATCTTTCAAAAATAATTCATGCAAGAGTTGTTGAAATAATTGAGCAAGTCTACATGGAAATAAAAAACTATGGACATGAAGATCAAAAGAAAAAATTGATTGCTGGAGTTGTTTTAACAGGTGGAGGGAGTCAATTAAAGCATTTAAAACAACTTGTTGAGTATGTTACAGGAATGGATACAAGGATTGGTTTGCCAAATGAACATTTGGCTGGAAATAACTCAATAGAAATTTCAAATCCAACTTTTGCAACGGCAGTTGGACTTGTTATGAATTCCATGGAAAAAAGAAAAAGTAAACCATTGGAATCAAATCTTGAAAACGATGAAATTGAGAAAAATTATGAAAATGAAACTGAAGTTAGTTCAAATGGAACAAGTACTGATCCATCAAAGTCAATATTTGAAAAATTTACAGAAAAAATAAAAACCTTTTTAGAAAACGCAGAATAATACAATTATGAATAAAGAAAATCAGTTTGATAATATAGAATTTATACTTCCCAAGAACCAAAGTAATGTCATTAAAGTTATTGGAATTGGTGGAGGTGGTAGCAATGCAATTAATTATATGTACAATAAAGGCATAAAGGGTGTCGATTATGTAGTTTGCAATACAGATTCTCAAGCACTTGAAAATAGTCCTGTTCCTAATAAGGTTCAATTAGGAATAAAAGAGACTGAGGGACTGGGTGCGGGTGCTGATCCTGTCGTTGGTGAAAAGGCTGCAATTGAAAGTTTAAATGAAATGCGGGGATTATTAGAAAAAAATACTAAAATGGTATTTATTACTGCTGGTATGGGAGGTGGAACCGGAACTGGCGCAGCTCCAATTATTTCAAAATTGGCTATGGAAATGGATATTCTCACCGTTGGTATTGTAACAATGCCTTTTGTATTCGAGGGTAAAATTAGAATGAGTCATGCAAATAAGGGTTTGGAAAAATTGAGAAAAAATGTTGATTCATTAATAGTTGTAAATAATAATAAGTTAAGAGATATATATGGAAACTTAGGAGTAAAAGAAGGGTTTTCTAAGGCAGATGAAGTATTAGCTACAGCAGCTAAAGGAATTGCTGAAGTTATAACGCATCACTACACACAAAATATTGATCTAAAGGATGCCAAAACAGTTCTTTCAAAAAGTGGAAATGCTATTATGGGATCATATAATTCCTCAGGTGAAAAAAGAGCATTAAATGCAGTTTCAAATGCATTGGATTCGCCGTTACTGAATGACAATAGAATTGATGGAGCACAAAATGTTTTACTGTTAATTGTATCGGGATCTAGTGAAGTTACAATTGATGAAATAGGTATTATTAATGATTACATTCAGGAAAAAGCTGGAAATAATGCAAATATTATTATGGGTATTGGTGATGATCCAAATTTGGGTGAAGAAATAACTGTAACTGTTATTGCTACTGGATTCGATATGAAACAACAAGATGAAATCTTGCATATTGAACCAAAGAAAACTATTTATAATTTGGATGATGAAACCGAAATTGTAGAGAATTTTAAAGACGAGGAACCTACTGACCAATTTGAATTTTCATCTGATGAGATTGATTTTAAAAATATAGATTTTAATATTGATGAAATTCAAAGTGATGATTTTGTTAAAACTAATGATGAAATTAAGAATATAGATATTGAATTTGAATCAGTTTCAAATATCAATGAACTTGTTGATGAAAAAATAGATTTAATTGATAGCAGAATTTTAAATGATATTGAGGTTAATGAACCAGAATTTGTAAAAATAAGTAATGAATTAAAGTTTGATTTTCCACATTCCAAAAAGCTTGAAAATGATAAGGTTATCCATATTTTAGAAGAAGATATAAATGAAATTGAAGTTATTGATCCTGTCCAAATTATTCCATACACAGTCGTTGATGAAAAAAATTCCAAAGTTGTTGCTGATGATAGCATGAAAGATGAAAAATTAAATTCCAATAAAGAAATTAATCCTTTGAATAGCCCTATTGTAGATGGTTTAGCAAAAAGAACTGAAGAGAGAAAAATTAAATTAAAAGAATTTAATTATAAATTTGTAAAGCAAAGAAAAGTAGAGGATATGGAAAACGAACCTGCCTATAAAAGAGCTGGTATTGATTTAGATGAGAGCTTTGATAGTTCAGCTACCTTATCTTCACTAGATGAAGATAATGATGGTAATTTAGATATAAACTCTAAAAATTCATTCCTACACGATAATGTAGATTAATTTATGACACTTTCTGAAAATATTGATAATAAAATAAAAGAAGCAATGAAAAATAAGGATTCTGTTTCACTAGAATCTTTAAGAGCTATAAAATCCTCTATTCTTATTTTCAATACAAAAAAGGGTGGCTCAGGGGATCTTTCTAAAAATGATGAAATTCAAATCCTTAGCAAATTAGTTAAGCAAAGAAAAGAAAGTGCAGATATTTATTTATCTCAAAATAGACCTGAGTTAGCTAAAATTGAAAGTGATCAGGCTGATATAATTAAACAGTTTTTACCTGAACAGTTGACGGAGATTGAAATAGAAAAAATTGTAAGTGAAATTATAAGCAAAATAAATGCCTCAGGAATGAAAGATATGGGTAAAGTTATGGGTTTGGCAACAAAAGAACTTTCAGGTAAGGCTGATGGAAAAACAATTTCACAGATAGTCCGGAAAAATCTTTCATAATACATTAATGGCCAAGTAGTTCAACTGGATAGAACATCAGATTTCGGCTCTGAGGGTTGAGGGTTCGAATCCTTCCTTGGTCACTATTTTTTTATTTCCAAGTTACATTTATTGAAAAATCTTATTGAAAGTAAAATAGATGCTATTAAGAGACCTATTAAAAAACCAATCCATACACCTGTGGCTTTAAGATCTGTATATAATCCAAGGTAAATCATAATTGGGACACCAAAAACCACGTATGATAAAAAACAAATAACTGATGGTATCTTTACATCTTGAATACCACGTAAGGCACCTTGAGCAACAATTTGTATTCCATCAAAGATTTGAAATAAAGCTACTATTATTAATAATTTAGAAGCAATACTAACAGTTTCTAAAACATCAAAACTTTCGTTATTATCTAAATAAAGCCAGGGTAATAAGTCAGAGAAAATAATAAATACTATAGCAAATATAATTTCAATTAGAATTGTAATTAAGAATATTGATATTGCTATTCGCTTAAGGTTTATGTAATCACTAAGTCCTTTTTGATTTCCAATTCTTATTGTAGCAGCAACACTTAGGCCTAATGCAACCATAAATGTTAATGAAGATAAATTAAGTGCAATTTGATTTGCAGCTTGATGGTTAACTCCTATAATTCCACAAACCCATATTCCTGAGATAAAAAATCCAACTTCAAACATCATTTGTAATGCAGATGGATAACCAAGATTCACAATTTTATTTATAATTTTTGAAGAATATTTTAGGTTAAATAGCTTATCAATGTATTGATTTATTTTTGGATTAGATTTAATAAGGTATATTATAATTATAACCATAATAAATCTTGATATTAATGTCCCAATACCTGCACCAACTAACTCTAATCTGGGGAAACCAAATTTCCCATATATTAAAATATAGTTTAAGACAACATTAATGATATTAGCAATTACAGTAGAAATCATTGCAATTTTTGTAAAAGATAATCCATCAGAAAATTGTTTAAATGATTGAAAAATAATTAATGGAAACAAGGATATTGCTACTAACGTTATATAAGGGTATGCTAAAGTAACCACTATTTCAGGCTGACCCATATAATATATTATTGGTTTTGAAATTAAAACTAAAACAGTTAAAATAAACCCTAAAATCGAGCAAATAATTATACCATTTGACAAAATGGATTTTGTTTTATTATTGTCTTTTAACGCGTCACTTTCTGCAATTAAAGGTGTGATTGCAGTTGAGAATCCAATACCAAAAGACATTGCTAGAAACACAAAACTATTTCCTAGTGATATTGCAGCTAACTCAGATGTTCCCAATTGACCAACCATAGCATTATCTACAAATCCCACTAGTGTATGACCTATCATTCCAATAATTACTGGATATGCTAGTTTTAGGTTATATGAAAATTCTTTAGTGTAAGGTTTTAAAAAATTCAATATCACATTTTATTTGATAAATAAATAGTATTCATCAATAATCTATTTGTCCCATACCAGAAAGCTCTAAAGTTAGTATTATCAGCAAATAAGAAAATTTTTCCAGATAAATATCTTTTTATTTTGAATGGTACGCTATTAATTAATAATTCTAAATTATCATCAGAAATATACCCACTAAGTAGTGCATTTTTTGAGTATTGAATAGGATTATTGAAACTATTTTTCTCAGGTTTCATAAAAATAGTATTGTTTTTAAAAGTTGGTAGATTATCATTTATAATACCAAAATTAATAGGATGGCTTTTATCAATTTTTGTATTGAAAATTGTACCTCCAATAACTTGTGATCCAGTAAATTTTCCTCTGTCTTCGAAGGAAACATTAGAAGCATATTTATCATTTTTAAGAAAATCAATATTGATAATTTTATTTTCCTTAAGCCAATTAATTGAACTTCTGTATGCAATTAAATTACCTCCATTTTTTAAATAGTTTTCAATTTTTTTAATGTCAATATTTTTTCCGGAATAACTTGGTAGAATAATATGAGAGTATTCCAATAGGTTTGCTCTATTCAAATTTTTTATATCAATTTTAGTTATTGGGATCTTATATCTTGTATCAAAAAGATGCCAAATTTCTCCTGCATCATATGCTCTAACACCATTTCCAACTATCAATCCAACCTTTGGTTTTATAATAGTTGTAAAAGAATTGGAACCAACACCTATATTATCCTCATATCCACTTGATAATGCGTAAACATCAATTCCTGTTTTATTAGAAATATTAGTCAAAAGATTAAAAAGTTTCTCAGGTT
>LULK01000445.1_pt1 | contig 39097 bp, 36 predicted proteins | sample 728181 | NCBI WGS metagenome assembly LULK01 (sample SAMN03860291, study PRJNA289734) | marine metagenome | biome: seawater column; feature: ocean; material: water; isolation source: Red Sea water column Station 169 - depth 10m | place: Saudi Arabia: Red Sea | collected 2011-10-15 | depth 10 m | reverse complement strand
AAAAAAAGATTCTACATCATTTCTTCATAGGTTTGAAATGACAAAAATATTAATCAATGAATCTGAATTTTTTGAAATTAGCGATATAGAAAAATCTGAGGAAAATCCTTCTTATACATACGAAACACTACTTCGACTAGACCATCCAAAGGAAGATTTGTATTTTATCTTAGGTTCTGACACGGCAATGAATATAAAAACTTGGAAAAACCACAGTAAATTACCTGAGCTTACTAACTTTTTAATTGCACTTAGAAGGGAAGACAGTAATAAGACTTTAGAAGAGTACTTTCCATTTGAATACTCACTTATTGATGGCGAAAAAGTTGACTTAAGTTCAAGCACTATAAGAAATAAGCTTAAAAGAAATGAGTTTAATGATGACGATTTATCAAAAGAGATTTTAAATTATATTAAAGATAACAATCTTTATTGAAGTTTTTTCTTAATATCATCCAATTCAAGTTGCATTTCATCAAGTTTTTCCAGAACATCATCATTCGTGTGATGATCAACAAAATTTTGAATAAATTTGGCTGAAACAATTGCTGTTATCGTAGCAATTAATCCTAATCCAAGCAACATAAGAGAACTTGCGACAACTCTTCCTAAAGTTGTTACTGGTGTGATATCTCCATAGCCAACAGTTGTAATAGTTACTAGAGCCCACCATATACCATCACCTAAGTTTCTTACATCAGGTTCTGAAACATAAAAAAGATAGCCAAATAGGAAAATAAAAAATAATAATGCAGCAAGTATGGTTCTCAATCGCCTGCTGTTAAAAAGTGTCTCTAATAAGCCAAAAAGGTTTCTAATTCTTGTCAACTCTCTCCTCACTATTAAGAATAGTGTCTTTATTTTTTACATGGTAACATATTTATAAGTGACTGAAAGAAAAACAGAATTTACGAACAATTTTTTCTTTGATAACGTCATAGATATTTTACTCACTCAAAAATGTACAAACATAAAAGCATTTAAGGTAGAAAAAAATAGTTTTTTTGATGTGGTGATAATGTGTAATGTTACATCAAATACTCAAATGGTATCGTCTGTTAAAAAATTAAAAAATCTTGTGAAATCAAAAAATAAAAACTTTTTCTCTGAGGGTATTGATTCGTCTTGGGCATTAGTTGAGTTCGCAATACGGGTAACCTTAATTGTATTGGGGCTGTAGCTCAGTTGGCAGAGCACGTGCATGGCATGCACGGGGTCAGGGGTTCAAATCCCCTCAGCTCCACAAACAAATATGAACTTAAAATATATAAGAGAAATATTTAATCAAACAAAAGATTTGATTGGTTCACAATCTGCCATTGCAATAATCTCTGTAATCCAAGTCTCGTTTGTTGTTAACCAACTCGGACCTGCCAAATATGGTGCAGTAGTACTTTTAATTGCAGTACCAAGCCTTATCTTTCGTGCTTCACATGCAAGAAATAGTGATGTAAATCTTCTTGTTCTTAAGGATGGAAAAAACTTTTATTTTGAATCTATCTTTTTCAACTTCATAACCGGAATTGGTAGTTTTTTACTTTGTATTGTAATTTTTACAAATCCAATAATTATTAATTCATCTTTGGGTGATTATTTTGGCATTGAAACATTATCAAATGTTCTATTAATTTATTTACTTACAAGAATTATTCAGACTTTTTCAGAAACAAGTAAATCTATACTGATTTTTCATAATGATTTAAGAAGATACTCAATACTTGAAATTAGCAGTGTAGTAGTTAGGTTTATTGCATTAGTATTTTTACTTTTAAATGATCCAAGTGTAGAAAACTATCTAATTGCACAATCAATCTATGGAATTACCTTTGGGCTTTTTGGTTTATATCTCTCAAATAAATATCGTGATTCCTCAGATTTCAAGATTCGACATTTCAAAGCATATTCAAAATCCATCAGATCTTCTTATGGAAAAATTAGATATGACCAAATTATTGGTCTTATACCACAACATTTTGATGTAATTCTACTAGCTATAGTCGTTGATATACAGACTGTTGGAATCTATCAATTTGCAAAAAGATTAGTTGAACCTATAAATTATCTTGTTGTTACATTTAATCCTTGGCTACAAAACAAATTAAAGTCTGAGGACAAAGATTTCAATATAACTTCTTTCTTAAAGCGAATTTTGTTACCAATTTCAATATTGTTATTTGGAATATATTTCATTTTTGGACGAAATCTTATTTTATTTATTGGTAACGAGGAATTTATTAATTCATTTGAGCCAATGATGGTGTTGTTAATAGGATTCACTACTTATTTGTTAAGTTTCTGGATAAGACAGTATCTATTATTTGCTGATTTAATCCAGTTTCATGCTTATGGACGAATTGTTTACTCTTTTGTATTTCTCGTTTTAGCAGTCTTATTATCTGATTCTTTTTCCTCTCTAGGAGTCGCTATTGCTTTAAGCTCTGCAATGGTTTTACAAAAATTATTTGAATACACCATATATTTGATAAAAATAAAATCAAATTGAATAAATCTCAACATTAACATAAGAATGATGCAGATAAATAAACAATCTAGCCAAAACACTTACGAAATTATGTTTTTAATGGTTTCTATTTTGCTCGTTTTTTTGGATGCTTATCAAATTTTTGGCATACCAATTCCATGGTTAGGTATGACCTTATTGTTTTTGTTTGCTTTAACTAAATACAAATTATTCTATGACTCAAAAAATCTTGTAATTGTTTCAATATTGATTGCAATCGTCATGATTCCACAGATAATATATATTTTCTTCAATGAAGTTTCACAAGGAGAAATACAATACCTCTTTTTACGATTACTTAACATATTCTCATTTGTTATAGTTCTTTTATTTTCATTGACTTACTTTAGAAATGAAAAAATAATGTCCTTTTTTGACACTTGGAAATATTTAATTGGAGTAATGTCAGCTTTGACAATCTATATATTTATCGCCCAAATCTATGACTTAAGTGAATTTATAAGAAATAGATCAAACACTAATCTTTTTGGAGACTCTGACCAATCTACTTTTTGGTTATCAGAACCACACAGAGCAATGGGTACATTTAGAGAGCCAGTTTTATTAATATCTTTTTTAATGCCACTCGTTGTTTTGTATCTTTACAAATATAAAAGTAGTAATTATTTGTTATCCATAATTTCTGGAGTTGCATTAGGTTTATCAAGAAGTAATTATTTGCGGTTATTTTGTATACTTTTTCTTACGTTCGTCTTATTTAACTATCTAAAAACAAAAGAGTTAAATAAATCGCTTTTATTGTTCTTGGCTATTTCACTTGTAATGTCTAATTTTGGAGTTTTTGAATGTAATTTAAATTCAGATAGTAGGCAATGTATTGAATATGAAGAAGATGTTCAAAAAATGAATGCTTCTGGTGAAATAAAAATTGATGTAAATTCAGACACTGAAGAATTGGGCCTGGGTAATGACAGATTAAATGTATTGAATTTTTTCATTAACTCATTGAGAGATATTACACCTAAAAGCATTATCAATATTAACTCTGATTATCAAGATTATTCTTCAGTAAGAGTTAATGAAGAAATGTATTTTACGAATAGGACATTACCTAAATATCTTCTCCAAAGATATAGCACCCAAAATTTTGGTACTGGTAATTATTCACTACTTAAATATGATCTAAATGTTCAAAATTTGTTTGTGTTTTATACTCAAGCTTTCGGAATTATTTTTCCTCTAATACTGTTTTTAATATTCCTGAACATTATTGTTCAAAAAAAAGAGTTACTTAAATTGTTTTTCTTTTACAGTTTTATTTTATTTTTCTTTGTTAGTCCAGTTGAAGAAGTCAATGCGTTCTATGGCTTAATCATTGGTGCAGCGTATAATTTGATTTTTATGAAAGATGATATAAATGCAAATACATAATTTTTCACCGGGTCCAGCAAGATTAGATCCTTCTATTATCAGTAAGTCCCAAGAGGCAATAGCTAATTATCAAAAAACTGGTTTGTCAATTCTAGAGATTGGACACAGATCTAAAGATTTTGAAACATTAATAAACGCTCTTCAAGAGAATATGATAAATATTTTTAATATTCCATCTAATTATTTCACTCTTCTCTTGCAAGGGGGAGCAACATATCAGAATACCTTTATCGCTAATAACTTTGATAAAGAAAATAAACTTTTAGGATGTCTAGTCACAGGAACATGGGGGAGGTACTCAGTTGAAGATTTCTCAAAAATTAGAGATACGAAAATAATTGAAGTAAGCGATAATGAAATTGAAAATTATATTCAAACACCTTGGGACCTCGAAGGTGTTGATTATTTGCACCTAACTTCAAACGAGACAATAAATGGTGTCCAATTAAGGGAATTCAATAAAATTGAACATGATTCATTACTCATTGATATGTCCTCAGATATTGGTTCTTATATTTTTGAATGGGACAATTTAGCTTATGTTTATGCAGGAGCTCAAAAAAATATGGGCATTCCAGGAGTCTCAATATGTATTGGTGATGAAAAATATTTAAATTCAGAAGATAATTCTAGATACCTCAACCTTGGACAATTGGTGGAAAAGAATTCTTTGTTGAACACACCTCCTACTTTTTCGATATACGTCCTAAAGCTGGTAACCGATTGGATGATTGCAATGGGGGGTATAAACCATTTTGAAGAAAAATCAATTAGACAATCATCAAGAATATATGAACAATTAGAGAGTTATGGTGATTTTGTAATAATACCTGTCAGTGACTATTCAAAAAGTAGATCCAATATAATTTTTAAATTCAAAAATGAGGATTTGGAAAAGAAATTTCTTATAGAAGCAACTGAAAAAGGAATACTTGGTCTGAATGGACATAGAAGCCAGGGGGGAATAAGAATTAGTCTTTATAATTCAATTACAGACGAGATGGTTGACTACTTGTCAGAATATATTGACAGATTTTTTGCAGATAATGGAAAATAATAACTTCACAGTTTATCAATTTGAAAACTACGATGTTGAAGGTCTAAAACTTGAAATTAATTTTTCAAATACTGACTTTATCGAGATAAAAACCCATGAAGAAATAAATTTCCCAATTGAAAACATGGAAGAATCTTTTGAACCACTTTTATTTGGAATTGATATGAATATAACAAATATCAAAAATATAAATGATTTAAAAGGAAAGAAAATGATTCTGTTAGATGGACATCATCGATATGAATACTTGAAAAGAAATGATATTGACAAATCAATTGAATTAGTACTTATTTCAATTGATGATGTAGAAATTCTTTCTTACCCATCACGTTTAATAATTAGAAAAAAAGAATTTGAGGAAATTCTTGAGAATTATAATTTTTCAAACAATGTCTCTTCAAAATTCTATGTTTCAGTAGATGATGTTAAGTTTTTCAATGAGGAAATTTTGGACATTTATCAACTTTATGAATTTAAAAATTTCTGTTACGTTAACGAGTATATAAGCTCAGCGGTGGATGAAAATAAAACTAATGATGAAATAATTGTAAATTTTACCCCCATAAAAGTATCTGAAATTGTAGAAAACGACTCTCTGTTTCCTCCAAAATCTACATGGATAACTCCAAGATTATGAAAATTTGTCATGTTATCAATTCTTTAAATAGGGGAGGTGCTGAATCGCATTTGTTGGACCTAATCAATGCACAGCTAAATGATGGGATGGATGTCCATGTAACTGTTATTGGTGAAGATAGCACTGAATCATATTCAATAGAAAGCGAACTACTTAAAAGTGGCATTAACATTACAAGACTTAATGGTCCTAGAATGTTTAATATATTTTCATATTTTTCTATGTATTCAAAATTCAAAAATGAAAAATTTGATATTATTCATTCACATCAACCTCGTAGCGATTATATGGTCTACAGAACAAAAAAATATTTATCAAAAAAAATTAAATGGATTGTAAGTGTTCATGGAAAATATGATACATATTTAGAAAAAGGTAGTTTAAGTAATAACCTAAGAAAATACTTTATGAAGAGACTCTCTAAACATTGGCAATCTGCTTTTTCGATAATCGCGATTTCTGATGAAGTAAAAAGTTGGATTGAAAATCTTAATCATGAACTGAATGTTGTTGTCATACCTTACTGGATAGACATCAAAAATTCTGGAACCATTGTAAAAAAAGATAGAGTAACCCTTGGATTTCTTGGAAGACTAAATGTAAATAAAGGGATAGAAGACTTAATTGATGCGCTTAATTCAGACGAGCTTAAATCACTTGATTTTAAATTAATGATTGCTGGAAGTGGGACCGATGAGTATTTAGAAAAATTAAGAAATATGATTGAAAAAGACAATATTGAAAACGTTAATTTTCTTGGATATATAGAAAACAGGGAAGAATTTTTTAATAATATAGACATTTTTGTATTTCCATCATTTTCAGAGGGTTTAGGTTTGGTACTACTCGAAGCCATGAGTTTCTCAAAGATTTGCATAACAAGAAATATTTTGCCAATGACAAATTATATTGACGAAGACTCAGGTTATTTATTTGATGATGTAGATTTAGAAAACAATATTGAATTAATACAGAAAAAATTGTTTAATATTGAAAAGAAATTAGAAAAATCAAGTAAGGAAAATATATTTCCAGAATTAGTAAAAGTATATGAACAGTCAATTTGAATATAAAAAAATAGAAAAGAAATGGCAGGATCACTGGGAAAATAGTGAAACTGTTAAGTGTGATTTAAAATCTGACAAACCAAAATTTTACAACCTTTGTATGTACCCATATCCCTCTGGAGATCTGCATATGGGACATATAACGAACTATACGTTTGGTGATGTTATTACTAGATATAAACAAATGAATGGCTTCAATGTTTTATCTCCTATGGGCTGGGACTCATTTGGCCTTCCTGCCGAAAATGCAGCAATTAAAACTGGTATTCATCCAAGAGAATTTACGGAAGAGAGAATTGCTAATATGAAATCTCAAATTATTAGATTAGGTTCTTTATATGATTGGGATAGGGAAGTTGCAGCCCACTCTGTTGATTATTACAAATGGACTCAATATCTATTTATAAAGTTGTTTGAAAATGATTTGGCTTACAAGGAGGACGCACCAGTAAATTGGTGTAATTCATGCAGAACAGTTCTAGCTAATGAACAAGTTATAGAGGGCTCTTGTGAGCGATGTGATACAGCTGTAGAGCCAAAAAATTTAAACCAATGGTTTCTGAAGATATCCGAATATTCTGAAGAATTATTACAAGGCCTTGATGAGATTGGTGATTGGCCAGAAAACGTGAAGACGATGCAAAGAAACTGGATTGGAAAATCTGAAGGCTCTCAATTTGAATTAAACATAATTGGAACAGACCTTACTTTTGATGTTTTCACAACAAGACCTGATACATTGTTTGGGATGACTTTTGCTGTCATATCTCCAGAGCACGAATTAATTAATCAAATTATGGAGCAATCTGATAAAAAAGATGAGATACAAAATTATTTAGACTCAATTGTAAATAAGTCAGAATTCGAGAGAATGTCTATTACAAAAGAAAAAACTGGAGTAGATACCACTTTGAAAGTTATGAATCCAATCACAAATGAGGAAGTACCTTTATGGATAGCTGACTATGTTCTTGTGAATTATGGAACTGGTGCGATTATGGCAGTTCCAGCTCACGATGAAAGAGATTATGAATTCGCAAAAAAATATGATATTGAAATTAGACAGGTAATTATAGATAAAGAAAAAACAATAAATGTAGACAATGAAGCCTTTACAGGTAATGGAGTCCTTATCAATTCTGGAGAGTTCAATGACTTAGGCTCTCACGAAGAAGCAAGTAAAAAGATAAATGACTTTTTAGTAAAAAATAAGATTGGTGATGAAAAAACAACATATCGTTTGAGAGATTGGTTAATCAGTAGACAAAGGTATTGGGGCTGTCCAATTCCATTAATCAATTGTGATGACTGTGGATTATTACCAGAAAAATATGAAAATTTACCAGTATTACTTCCAGAAATTAAAGATTATATAAATACAGATGGATCTCCTTTGTCCAAGAGCAAAGAATTTGTTGAAACTGATTGCCCAAAATGTTCTAAGAAAGCTCTACGTGAAACTGACACCATGGATACTTTTGTAGATTCATCCTGGTATTACATGAGATTCTTAGACCCAAAGAACGATAATGAACCTTTCGAATCTGATTTTATAAATGAATGGTTACCGGTTGATCAATATATAGGTGGTGTCGAACATGCTATTCTTCACCTTCTTTATTCAAGGTTTTTTGTAAGAGCCTTGAGGGATCTTGGTTTTATGAAAATTGATGAACCATTTCATAATCTTTTCTCTCAGGGGATGATTAACTTTGGTGGGGCAAAGATGTCAAAATCAAAGGGAAATATTGTTGATCCAGAATCATATTTTGCAACTCATGGGGCTGACGCATTAAGATTATATATTCTTTTTATGGCACCTCCTAGCGATGGGGTTGAATGGAATGATGGTGGTATAGAAGGAACTAAGAGATTCTTAAATAAGTTCTGGGATAATATGGTCAAAATTATTGATCAAAAAGACACCTCTGATACTTTTAGTTCAAAAGATGAAGAAATTGAGAGAAAAATTAATCAAACAATAAAATCTATTACTCAACATCTTGAGAAATTTGAGTTTAATACAGCGGTATCTGATCTTATGAAATTAAACAATGACTTAAGCGACTACCTCAAGGAAGATAATACGATTCAGATAGATCTAAAAGATTCAATTTTACGAAATATATTAATCCTTTTATACCCAATGTCCCCACATATTGCTTCGGAAATATTCCAAGATTATTTTGATAGTGATATAAGTCAGGAGAAATGGCCAACCTTTGATGAAACAAAACTAGAGAATCCTGTTTATGAACTCGTGATTCAAATAAATGGAAAGAAGAGGCACGCATTAATCGTTAACACAGGAATTGAAGAAGATGAAGTTAAAGAAATTTGTACTACTAATTTTGATATTGATTTTTCAAATGCCAAAAAAGTAATATTTATTAAAGATAAATTAATTAATATAGTTCAATAAGTGACAAAATTAATAATTACAGAAAACTTAATTTCAGATATCAACCAAATAAAATCTGAAATAAATATCGATGAAAGTATTGTATCAATTTCTCAAGAAGAATTTACCGCTAACAATACTGCAGCATTATTCCAAAGTGATAATTTCCAATTTGTATCAGATAGTTTCGTAACATACAGTGATTTAAAAAAAATGAATTATGATTTTAATGAGAAGTATATTTTTCAAGTTAAAAAAAATAATTTAAAAACATTCTCAGCTGTTGCTGAATTAATTGAAACACATTATCCAGAAAACAAAAAAAGTACTGAGATTTACCCTTGGGACTTGGTAAATATTATTTTTTCAAAGCAAAAAAAATTAACAAATGAAATTATTGATAAATTCTGTAATGACGAGACAGTATTTAGACAATTCTTGTCGTACTTCAACAAAGAGCTTCAAAGATTGTTATTAATTTATGAATATGATGAAAAAAAAGTCGCAGAAGTACTTTCTGAAAAAGTAGATTATAAGTATGAGCTTGCTCAAAAAAGAAGAGACAAGTTAAATGTCATAGATTTAGAAAATTCTTTAAGTATGATTTATAAGATCGAAAAATTAAATACTAATTCTTCATTTAATCAAGAAAATGCGAAACGTTTTGTGGTTTCTATAAAAAATCTATTACAGTTTTGAAATTCGGGATTTATTTCTATCTCTATAATTTTTAGTTATTATTCCGTTGGAATAAGCTCTATCTAAATTTTTGATTACAGTATCTTTCTGTTCTTTTTCAACATCACTTTCTGAATTTAATATAGTTTTAATAGATGTTCTTAGAGCTGTTTTTTTGTCCTTATTTCTAAGATTTTTCTTCTCGTCTTGTCTTATTCTCTTTTTTTGGGATTTAATATTTGCCATCTAAAACCTCTTGGTATATAAGATAATAACTTATTAAAGATGTTAACAAATAAAAATATAAGAAATATTTCGATTATTGCACATGTTGATCATGGTAAATCTACTTTAGCTGACAGACTTATCGAATTATCTGGATTAATTACTCCTGGTGATCATAATGACCAAATTCTGGACAACATGGATCTTGAGAGAGAAAGAGGTATTACCATTAAATCTCAACCGATCAGATTAATCTTTGATGATTTAGTTATAAACTTAATTGATACACCCGGACACGTAGATTTTTCTTATGAAGTTTCCAGAGCTTTAATTGCTTGTGACGGAGCATTATTACTTGTAGATGGAACAAAAGGTGTACAAGCTCAGACTTTTGCACATTCCTATGCAGCTATTGAAGCCGGATTAGATATTATTCCTGTTATTAACAAAATAGATTCTGTTGATGCTGATATATCAAATGTATCTCAACAAATACACAATCTAATTGGTTCTAAGGATGAAGAAATTTTTAATATTTCTGCAAAAACTGGAGATGGAGTTCAAGAACTTATATCAGAAATTCCAAACTTAATAACTGCTCCAATTGAAAAATCCGATAAGGTAAATGCACTAATTTTTGATTCATACTTTGATTCTTACAAAGGAGTTGTAGCTTCAGTAAGGGTATTTGGGGGCGAGATTAAAAAAGATATGAATTTAAAGCTTGTTAATTCAGGATTTAAATTTGACGCAAATGATATCGGATATTTTGATTTGAACTTACAGAAATCTGATAGTTTAAACTTTGGCGAAGTTGGATACATCGTTACTGGTGCTAAAGATTTATCTCAAATAAGAGTTGGAGACACTTTAGTCACTGGAGAAGATGAGAAGCCAATAATATTGTCAGAATATGAAGAATCTCAACCTACAGTTTTTTCGAGTATATTTCCTTCAGACTCTGATGATTTTACAAAACTAAGGGAATCGTTGGATAAATATGTATTAAATGATGCAAGCTTTGTTTTTGAACCAGAAACCTCTTCTGCCTTCGGATTTGGATTTAGATGTGGATTTTTGGGCCTTTTGCATTTAGAGATTGTTATTGAACGATTAGAGAGAGAATTCGACCTATCTCTGATTGTGACCCCTCCATCAGTAGAGTTTAAGCTTATAAGGAATAACGACGAAGAAAGAGTTATAAGAAACCCATCTATTCTTGATGAATATACTGATATAAAAAAATTACAAGAGAGAATTTGTGAAGTAGATTTATTATTTCCAAAAGAGTATCTTGGCGCAATTTTGACACTTTTAAATGATAAAAGAGGCATACAGGATGACCTAACTTACCTAAGTACAACAATGGTCAAGCTTAAATATAAGCTACCTCTGCTAGAACTAGTCTCAGGATTTTATGATTCACTTAAATCTATCTCACAGGGTTTTGCATCAATTGACTATAAAATTTTAGGATTTGAAGACGGAAGTTTGGTCAAACTAGATATTCTTGTTAATGGTATGGTGGTAGATTCATTTAGTTCGATTCTTTCAAAAGATAGTGCAGAATATGTTGGGAGAAATAGGGTAAAAAAATTAGCTGATCTAATCCCACGTCAACAATTTGATATACCAATTCAAGCTGCGATAGGTTCAAGAATTATATCTAGAGAAACTGTAAAAGCCCTTCGAAAGGATGTTACTGCAAAACTTTATGGAGGAGATGTTACTAGAAAGAGGAAACTTTTAGAAAAGCAAAAAGAAGGTAAGAAAAAGATGAGAAGCATTGGAAGGGTAGAAGTACCCAAAGAGGCCTTTAAAGAGTTTTTAAAACAATAGTATGCATACCCCTACAGTTTTTGATTCAAAAATATTAGATACTTTCAAAGAGTTACAACTTTCTGATGAAAAATTACATCATTTAAAAAATGTTTTGAGGATTAAAGATATGGATGAAATAAAGATATCAAATGGGAAAGGAAAAATTTATTTTGGAAACTTAGAAGGAAATGTTGTTTCATTAAAATCTAATCAAGAATTTGAGAGAAAAAATGATATTGATGTATTTATTTCTTTCATTCAAGATAAAGATAGGCTTCGTTTTATTGTTGAGAAATTAACGGAGCTATCTGTAAGTTCAATTAGTTTCGGCCCTACAGATCATTCACAAAAAATAAAAGTTGATTTAGATAAGTTTAATATGTGGTCTATCTCAGCAGTAGAGCAATCAGGAAACGCATTTAAACCAGATATATTTATTTCAAATAATTTGGATTTTGAAAAATTTAATCACGGTCTAGATATTACTGGTAAACATATTAAAGAAAACAACAGTATGAAAAACATAGCTATTGGCCCTGAAGGTGGCTGGTCTAATAACGAGAAAGATAAATTTAAATACCTATCAAATATTGGTGATTTTACCTTAAGAACAGAGACAGCCTCAATACTTGGTGTATCCTTATTGATGTAAAATATAATATGGAAGAAAAATCAGTATTTGAGATGATTCTAAATAAAGAAATAGAATCAGAAATAATTTACGAAGATGACGATATATTTTCAATTCAAGACATAAATCCTGTTGCTAGAATTCATCTACTAATAATTCCCAAAAAAAGAATAAATACAATAAATAATTTATCTGATGAGGACACATTGTTAGTTGGAAAGATGATACAAGTAGCTAAAGATTTAGCAAAAAAATATGAAATAGATGAGAGTGGCTATAGATTAATATTTAACACTAATGATGATGGTGGACAGACTGTTTATCATATACATCTCCATTTAATTGGAGGAGAAAAATTGAAGGCTTTCTAATGGTTGTTGAAAAAGTCATTCCGAATAATATTGAATTAATCAATTTGTTTGGAATTAATGACAATAATTTAAAATATATAAAAAAAATTTTTCCGGCATTAAAAATTAATGCGAGGGGCAACATTCTTTATATAGAGGGAAACAAGGATAGGGTAGAAAAACTAGTCAGTTTAATCGATGAAATGGTTGCTCTAAATCAAAATAATCAGACTGTCGACATACCTGATATCGAACTTTTGATGAATATGAATGGGACATTAAACGGTAATGGAAAAAAATTAAGCACAATAAGCATTACAAATAATAAGTCCATAAAAGTTAAAAATGTGAGTCAATACAAATATATAGAAACAATTATGAATTCAACTGTTACATTTGGGGTTGGACCTGCTGGAACAGGAAAAACATTTTTAGCAGTTGCTAGTGCAGTAAAAATGTACTCTGAAGACCAGATAAAGAAAATTGTTCTTACTAGGCCAGCAGTAGAAGCAGGAGAAAAATTGGGATTTCTACCTGGTGACTTATCTCAAAAAATTGATCCCTACTTGGTACCATTATTTGATTCTTTAGAGTACTTTTTTGGTAATGAAAACCTGGAGTAGGTGATGAATCACAAATAGATCTTTATAATACTGATAACTCAGGTCTAAAAAGAACAAGAAAAGCACTTTCTAATATTGATGAAATATCTGTCATGGAATTTGATAATGCTGATATTGTCAGAAATCCTATTGTTTCAAAAATATTAGAGGTATTTCCAAAGAAATAATGAGAAATTACTTTTCTTTTGGTGTAAAACTTTTATACATTGCAATTTTTGGTGGTTTAGTGTGGTTTATCTCATTCTCAATATTTCCTGAAAATCAAGTAATAAAAATTAGTATTGGAGAGGAATCACCTTCAACATTTGTTGCTCCAAAATATATAGAAATTGTGGATGAAGAGCAAACTGATGAAAATATCGCCAAAGCTGTTGATTCAGTTAATCCAATATATTCAATAAATACAGATCTTAATCAAACGGTTTTAAATGGAATTACAAGTATGTTTTTGACAGTCATTGAGGCAAGAACAGAAGAAGTCCTAGTATCAAGTGATCAAGATACAGTTGGTGAGAGTACGGAACCAGTAGTTGAGGTTGTTGAGTTAAATAAAATTCAGCAGATAGAAAAAATTGCTAGTTCATTATTGTTCTCAACAATTTCAACGGCGAATATAGAAGTTCTTGTTGAGATATCAAATTATGATCTATTAAACAAAACAGGATATCTTTCTCAGTTAGAACTTGAGGCAAAAAGCTTAGCAAGTGACATTCTCCAAGTTGGTATCAACAATGATAATTTAAACCAAACAAGACAGAATCTTGTATCAAATCCACCATATTTAGATCTATCAAGTGAGTTATTCGCATTAATCCCAGAAAGTAGATTAAGATCTTCTGTTGCAGAATTAATAGCAGAAAATTTAACAGTCAATCAAAAACTTGAACAAGAACTATGGGATGAGCAAAAACAAAAAGTTGCAGATTCAATTGATCCTGTAATTATTAAATATTTTGAAGAAGATATAGTAGTTAGTGAGGGTGAAAAAATTAACCCTGTCCAATACAACGCACTAGATAATTTTGGATATTTATCAGGGGAGTCAAGAAGTATACAAACTGCAGCAATACCAATAATCTTTTCAGTTTTTGTTCTAATTTATTTTTTATTATGGAGATTTAAAGATTCTATGTGGAACAATAACAATGAATTCTTATTGTTATTAACACTGATACTTATTTCATCAATATTTTTGAGAGGTATTTCATATTTTTCTCAAAGTTTAGATTTAAATTATTTGAAATATGCTGTTCCAATTTCTTTTGTAGGTGTAGTTTCAGCTGTTTTACTAAATTTAAGAGCAACACTTATTTTGTCACTTTCAAGTTCATTGTTAGCTCTTGCTGGTGGAGGAAATATAGGTCTTGTTGCTATGGGAGCTGTACTTACAGTTGTACCCTCAATATTTCTCTCAGAGGATATAGACAGAATTACTTTGAGGCAAAGAATAATTTATATCACCTTATCTCAACCATTAGTCGCTTTTGGAATATTCTTTTTCCTTAGAGAAAATTTCAGCTTTGTTGAAATTTTTGTATCTTCTTTGCTAGGAGGGTTAGTTGGTAATTTAGCAGCATTTTCACTCATAAATTATATTGAATTGGCATTTAGATTAACTACAAATTTTAGGCTTTCAGAAATTGCAGATAGAAACCATCCAGGACTTAGATATTTAGAAGAAAAAGCTTTAGGGACATTCAATCACTCGCTTGTCGTTGGAACACTTGGGGATAGGGCAGCAAATCTCATAGGCGCAAATTCACAACTAGTAAGAGCTATGGCCTATTTTCATGATTTAGGAAAAACTGAAAACCCGTCAATGTTTGTAGAAAATCAGTTTGGATCAAGCAACCCACATGATAATTTATCTTCAAATGAATCAGTAGAAATTATCAGATCACACGTGACAGATGGTGTGAAATTAGCCAAAAAATTCAAAATCCCTGAAGCAGTTTACAGAGGGATAATCGAACACCACGGTGATTCAGTGATGAGGTATTTTTATGAAAAAGAAAAACTTACAAACCCCGAAGTCACAAATTTTCATTTTACGGTTCATTCTCTAAATGAAAGTGAATCAAAAAAATTAAATCAAAAAACATTTAATAAAAACAAGCCAACAGATGTTTTGTCTTTTCCTTTATACAACGACATTGAAGCTATAAATCAATTAGATGAAAGTATGCATGAAGATATGGGTGACATGTTCATTTGTCGAAATGTTATTAAAAAGAATGCAGAAATCTACGATAAAGATTTTGTTGAAGAACTACAATATATTGTAATTCATGGGCTTTTACATTTAATTGGTTACTCACATGAAAAAAATGACAAATTAAAGACGTATGAATCAAAACTTATGAAGAAAATTTGGAATGAATCTTAAAGATATAAATCTTAATCACATTGCCATAATTATGGATGGTAATGGTAGATGGGCAACCAACCAGGGATTAGAGAGAACAGCAGGACATGCTGCTGGTGAATTCTCCCTTTCACGTTCAATTGATTGGGCACTTAAAAACAATCTGCAATGGCTGACGGTTTATGCTTTTTCAACTGAAAATTGGTCAAGGTCTGAAGATGAAGTTGATTTTTTAATGTTTTTTAATCGTGATATTTTAATCAGGAGAAGAGAAGAATTTAATGATAAAGGTGTTCGATTTCATTTTATTGGTGATTTAGAAGACAATAGAATTCCTGATGAAAATAAATTTCTGATGAATGAAACTGAACAATTGACCAAGAACAATAAAAAGTTGAATCTTGTATTTGCATTTAACTATGGTTCAAGAAAAGAAATTCATGATGCTTATACAAAATTAAATAAAAATTCTATTGATCAATTAGATGAAGAATCATTTCGAGCTAATTTATTATTACCTGAAATGCCAGACCCAGATTTATTAATACGTACAGCAGGGGAGAAGAGAGTAAGTAATTTTCTTCTCTATCAATTAAGCTACACTGAGCTTATGTTTGTGGATACTCTATGGCCTGATTTTGATGAAAAAGAATTAGATTCGGCCGTTGATGAATTTCAGAATAGAGTAAGAAAGTATGGAAATGCCTGAAGAAATATTTGATAAGGTTGTAAAAATTGCTCAATCAAGAGGATTTGTATTTAATGCTTCATCAATTTATGGAGGTTTAAGAAGTTCTTATGATTACGGCCCATTAGGAGTACTTCTTAAAAATAATATAGAAAAGATGTGGTGGAAAAGTATCAGTAATTTAGAAGTTGAAATTTATCCAATAGATACTGCGATTATACAATCAAGCGATGTTTGGAAAGCATCGGGTCATGTAGGCGAATTTACCGATCCAATGGTTGACCATAAACCTACAGGTGAAAGATTTAGAGCTGATCAGGTACCAGATCATATTAAGAAAGAGGACTTAACGGAACCACGTCAATTCAACTTGATGTTTCAGACTAACATTGGGCCGGTTGAAAATGAAAATTCAACTGTTTATTTAAGACCAGAAACTGCACAAGGTATATTTGTAAATTTTGAAAATGTTTTGAGAACAATGAGAGCAAAAATACCTTTTGGAATTGGAAATATTGGAAAGTCATTTAGAAACGAAATTACACCTGGACAATTTATTTTTAGGACAAGAGAGTTTGAACAAATGGAGATTGAATTCTTTTGTGATGAGAGTGAAGAGGACAAATGGTTTGATTATTGGATTGAAAATAGACTTAATTGGTACAAAAACCTGGGTATTCCTGAAAATAAATTAAGAATAAGAGAACATGATGAATCTGAACTAGCTCATTATGCGAAGAAAACATCAGATATTGAGTTTGAATATCCTTGGGGATGGGGTGAACTTGAAGGAATTGCCAATAGGGGTAATTACGATTTGAATGCTCATCAAGAAAGTAGTGGTAAGGATTTGAGATATTTTGATCCAAATAGTGATAACAAATTTACTCCATCTGTTATCGAGCCTGCTGGAGGCCTTACTCGTACTTTATTTGCGGTTTTACTTTCATTGTATGAAGAAGAAGAACTAGAAAAAGAGGTAAGGACTCTATTTAAATTTAAATTTGACCTGGCTCCAATTCAAATTGGGATTCTGCCATTAAGTAAAAAAGATGAATTAATCGAAGTATGTAATTCTATTAAATCTGAACTGGGTCCATATTTCAGAACAGAAATTGATGTAACTCAATCTATTGGGAAACGCTATAGAAGACAGGATGAAATTGGGACTCCTTATTGTATAACTGTAGATTTTGACACATTAGAAGACAAGGCTGTAACTGTACGAGATAGAGATAGTATGTCACAAGAGAGAATTAAAATCGAAGATATAAAAAGCTATTTTGACAATATGTAATGGGAATCTCAAAACAATCAATCGACGACTTAAGAAATAGATCTAAAATAAGTGATTTTATTCTCAGTTCTACAACTGGAAAATTAAGAGGGAATAAAGGTATGGCTCTTTGCCCTTTTCATGGTGAAAAAACTGCAAGCATGAGTTTTACAGATGAAGAAAATTTGTTTCATTGTTTTGGCTGTAAAGAGGGTGGAGATATTTATAAATATATTCAATTGATAAATAATGTTGAATTTCAAGAATCAGTTGAGATTGCTGCTGAAAAGTATGGATTTAATCTCACATACACCGATTCAAAGTTCGAGAGTGACCAAAAAAATCTTATTGGATCAATGAGTAAAATTCATAATTTTTTTATTAACAATATGAAAGAAGGTAAAAGCTCTGAGTCAATAGATTATTTAAAGTCGAGAGATTTAGATGGAACAGATATAAAAGAATTTAGAATTGGCTATGCAGAAAAAGATGAAAAAAGTACAAATGAGTTTTTTAAAAAAAACAATCTAACAAAAACTGATCTAAAAAATCTTGGATTATTGAGTGAAAGAGGGAATTTTTTATTTAAAAATAGAATAATTTTTCCAATAACAAATTTAAGGAATGAAACAGTTGGTTTTGGTGGAAGAGCATTAGATGATTTTGGTCCAAAATATATAAATACAGCTGAATCTTCAATTTATCGAAAAAACAGATCACTCTATTTTACAAGTCAGTTTTTATCGGATTTGAAAAAGAAAAAGTTTGTTATTTTAGTTGAAGGATATTTTGATGTAATTGCATTTAATAAACTTGGGTTTAACAATGTTGCATCACCGTCGGGTACTGCTTTAACTGTTCAACAAATTAATTTACTTTCTAGATATACAAAAGAAATTTACCTGTGTTTTGATAATGATGAAGCAGGAGATACTGCCACGAAAAGGGTTCTTGAAATTAAAAATAATCAGCCATCAGAAATTAATTTTTTCAAATTAAATCTTCCTAAAGAGTTTAAAGATATCTCAGAGCTTTATGAGAGTGGTCCTAGTGATATCAATAAAATTATCAATGAAAAGGAAGATCTAGTTGAATTTTGTATCAATAAAATAATTGATACAGACAATACAAAAAAAACTTTTCAAGAATTTAAACAGATATCAAGTTTCCTAAGTCCATTAGAGAAAGATCTAGCTATTGGATATCTGAGTAAAAAAATAGGTATTACTAAAGAGGTATTAATTAATGAATTAAATTATCAGTCAGACAATGAGCCATTATCCCAAAATGAAAATTCTTCAAGACAAACAAGACATATTGAAACGTTCCAAGATATTTTAATTGCGGAAATAATAAAACAAGATTTTGATATTGAAGAGGATCTTGACTTTTTAATTAATTTAAATCTTGAATTTAAAACATTAATTGATGAGCTTAAAGCTAATAAAAATAGTAATGAATTCGAAAAGTATGAAAATATTTCTTATTCTGATACCCAACTTAAAGAGTCTGTAGCCAGGCTTTATATTTATTACTCAGATATAAAAATTGAAAATTTAATTAAAGAAATGGATGAGTCTAATGACTTAACCCTGTTAGAGGACCTAGAAGATCTTAAAAAGAAAATAGAATTTTATCAGAATACTCTTTAATACATACTATTATTAATTTGCTATCCGAGGTAGCTCAATTGGCAGAGCAGCGGACTGTTAATCCGTTGGTTGTGGGTTCAAGTCCCACCCTCGGAGCAAAATTTTCTAAGTATCTATCAATAACTAGTCTATAATTACCTTTGAAGAGGAGGAATATGTCAGAAGCTTTAGATTTTGTAAAACAAAATGCTGAAGGAAAAGATCTTACTGTTCTGCCAGGATCAATTAAATGGGTTGTAGATTCACAAATAGTATTTATGAATCCAGATAATGGTGAAATAACTGATGATGACGCTGAAGCAGCCTGCACAATAACTACCGATATGGAAACTTTTAAAGGAATGTACGATAAATCCGTAAGTCCTCAAGCAGCTTTCATGACAGGTAAGTTAAAAGTAGAGGGTGATATGGGAATAGCACTCAAGCTTCAATCAGTAATAAATTAACATTTGGGCCTGTAGCTCAGTTGGTTAGAGCAACGGACTCATAATCCGTCGGTCGCAGGTTCGAGTCCTGCCGGGCCCACAGTGAGTGAAAACAAAAAATTGAGTAAATTAAGTTCTCGCACAATAGGTTCAGTATTTGCAATTTCTCTTTTAATTCCACAAAACATTGGTATTAATCTTCTTGGAATCAACTTTGAAGATATCCCATTAATAGTCATTTTTCTTGTATTGTTGACTTTAAAAATACAGAATTTTACTTTACAAAAATTCGACATCTTATTTTTATCTTTTTTAGGAATCTTTGTAATTTATACAACTTTTTTGGTCAGCGAATTTAAATTATTTAATCAAACTAACTTAAGATTTTATTTTTATTTTATGCTCTCTTATTTGTGTATAGATTATGTTCAAAAAAATGAAAATCGAATTATCGACCTTTTTGAACCTTTAGGTATTGTGATGTTGGCTAATTTCATAGTTATAATTTTTCAAATTCAACTACCTGGAACAATTGATGGGTGGGTGTTGAACAATATTGATAGTATAAATCCATTTGCATCTGGCAGACTAGGTGGTTTTCAAGGAGGAGGCCCTAATGTAATAGGTATAATATGCGCAATTTATTGTTTACTATGTGTTCACAAATTAATTAATTCTGGCAGTATAAAAACTTTTTTACTTGAAGATAGACTCAACGCGTCTTTGCTTTTTATATCCCTGATTAATCTAATTTTTACATTTTCTAGAGGATCATATCTTGCATTATTTATTGGCTTACTAACTTTAATTATGTTTTCTGAAAAAATTGATAAGGCTATTAAAACTTATTTTGTGACAAGTCTTAGTCTTATCGTAATCTTTTCAATTTACACATTTCCAGGAATATTTCTTAAGGAAACCAATAGGTCTTTTCTTAACTCCCTCGGAGCAAAAAATACAGAAATTTTTGTCGGCGTAGGAGGTGGAAACTATATTAAAAGCGTTTATGAAGAATATTTAGTTACTTTGGATGAGGATATACTTTTTAATGAATTCAATATTACCTATACAGAAGAAGAAAGGTCAAGATTTTTAGATTCTACAGGAAATGAAATTTCAATGCCTGTTGAAGGCTTTCTTAAATTAAGGTTTGATTATCAAGATAATTTGTTACCAAGATCAATCATTTCTTTTTATTACTCAAACGATGGTTCAAATTGGAATCAATTAGGTTCTGATCATACAAGTGGGGTAATAATTGATTTAATTGAAAATGATTCTTTTTTTGAAGTTGGTGGATGGGGAGATGGTCAATCTCCTGGGGATCAATACCTTAGTGGATTTGTTAAAAGGACAATTATTCAGACAGATAATTATAAAAGAGAATATAACTTTACAAAAGAAAACAGAGATATTGATTATTTATTACTCACTCCATTAAATAAAAATCAGTATGAAAGTCAAGTTGAATACAATGGTAGTTCTATAAGACTTGAAAGACCAAGAAGTTATTGGGTTGCTTTGCCAAATGAAGTGAATTTATCTGGAAAAGATTTTGAGGTAACTCTTGAATTAAATCTTCAATCAGTTCCAAAGGGTCATGAAACATTATTTAGTCAAAGTTCAATCTTAAGACTTAATGAGGAATTTAATGATCAGTCTTGGAAGTGGTCAATTATTGATGGTAGGATGTATTTTTTTTGGATTGAAAATGTAACATCCGGATATTCAAATTTTGTGGGGGGACAGAGTTTGAGATCTGGAAAACTAATTTCAAAAAATGGAGTATTTGATTCTGTAATTTCTGATTTCTCATTATCCCAATATGATGAGATTACAACCTCGCATAATGGCTTTTTAACTATGTCTGTTGAATATGGCCTATTCCCAGTTTTGATAATTATATTTTTAATTGCATATTCTTTAATTAAAAACTTTAAAAGAATATTTGGATTCGAAATTGCTTTGTTATTAATGCTAATTGCACAAAACCTTACAAATGACCTCGTATATGCACCAGATGTTGGAATTTACTTTTGGTTAATTCCGATTTATTTCATTTCCAATTCTCTAAGAGTCAATAACTGAATTTTTTTTCAAAAAATTGTGAATTGTATCGTTTAGAACTAATACTTGCCTTCCATCATTTAATGTTAAGTAATCGACAGGTGTTGTAAATTTTTGGACATTACTTAAATCAATATTTCTGAAAGTCCATAGAAGTTCGACTGCTTTATTTATCGATAAATTTTCATCGATAATAAATGAGTTTTCCAACGCTTTTATAAAAGAATTGAGTTCATTTACTGATTCAAATTCTTTTAGCTCATTGATTAGTTGCATTACAACATATTGCTGCCTATCAATTCTTGTAAGATCACTAACTCCAGGCATAGGTTTCCACTCAGATATATCATTTCCTTCATTATCAATAATTTTTTCACCTACTAATTCTTCAGTTGATCGTGAAACAACCCAGTTCAAAGTAGTAAGTCCATTAACTGTCTGACATCCTTCTTGTAATTCAAAGCTAAATCCCTCACGTTGAGTCTTATCAACGCAAATTTCGATACCATCTACTGAGTCAATAATTTCCTCAAAGCCTTCAAAGTCAAAGCTTGCAAAATTTGTAACTCGTATTCCAGAAATGCTATATATGGCTGCAGCTAAATTTTCTGCTCTGCCCCCACACCCATTTTTACTATACGCTGCATTAATCCTCTCTAATTTCCCTGTACAATTGTTTTTTATTAGTAGATCACGTGGAAAAGAAAGTAGAGTAATTTCTTTTGATGATTTATCAACAAGCCCAAGAATAATTACATCTGCTCGCTTTCCTGTTACTTCACCCCTTGTTAAGGCAATCTCTGCAGATCTTTCATCTGATCCAATCAATAAATACACATCAAAATTAGTTATTTCCTTTTCAAACTCATTAAATACGAGAACTTTATCAATATCTGATATTTCTTCCTCTGTCAAAACTAATTCATCTAAGGATGAAATAGACTCTTGAGTATTTTGTTCACTATTTTCCTCAATTGTTGTAGTGGTAACACCCTCTATAATGTCATCAATGACTTCTTGATCAAATTCTTCAGTCTCTAGATTTGGGATAAAATTAAAAATTACTATTGTTGCGATAACAAGTATTCCTAGAAATAGATAAGTATATTTATTAAAAATTTTCATACAATACCAAATTACATAATATAACTATGTATTCTTTAGTTGTGGAAAATATCAAATGTATTATTGCCGCAGGTGGCCTTGGAACAAGATTGCAAGAATTTAGAGGAAATAAATCTACAAAAATACTTTTAAATGTAAATGGAACCCCCATGATAAATCGACAGATTTCTCAACTTGTTAACTGGGGAATGAGAAAATTTGTAATTATAACTAACCCGGAATACTTCAATATGATACAAGAAGTTACTCTTGGTGAATTTAAAGATTTAGAAATAGAATTTACTATTCAAGAAGAACCAAAAGGGATATCACATGCTTTATATCAAGCAAAAGATTATGTAGATGAAAATGAGAAAATATTTTTTGTTTTAGGCGATAACTTTTTTGAAAATAGTCCATTAAATAATTTTGATTTCAAAAATTTTCATGAAGGGGCATGTATATTCACAACTGAAGTAGAGAACCCAGAGGAATTTGGAGTAGCTGAGATGGATATTGACGGAAAGGTTCTTTCAATTGAGGAAAAGCCAACAAATCCTAAATCGAATGATGCCGTTGTGGGTTTATACATGTTTGATAATTCTGTTTTTAATAAGATTGATACTTTAGAGCCATCTGCCAGGGGAGAATATGAAATTACAGATTTATGCAATATTTTTGTTTCAGAAAATAAATGTATGAACTTAAATATAAATGGCTGGTGGATCGATGCAGGAACTCCTGAAAGAATTATTGAACTCGAAGAAAAGTTAAGTTAAAACCTTCAATCTTATCGAAATTAAGTAAGTTAGAAAATAAACAGTAAATAAAACTCCAATAATTAAAAGAGATAATTGGGTTGAAGTAAAAATTGATAGATAAATTAATAAAAATGTTCCAAGACTATAAATTAGAAATATTGCAAGAACGGTTTTTTCAGAAAATCCTTTTGCAAGTAATCGATGTGAGATATGGTCTGTTCCACCGATAGTAGGTGATTTACCAATACTAATTCTGTAGGTAACAACAACAAGAAAATCTATCAAGGGAACTGAAAATACTAACAATATTGGGCTGAGTGTAGTTGAATAAACAGTAACATCTTCTGGGACCCAATTATAAATAATACTCATAAATCCTAGACAAAAACCTATAAATAAACTTCCAGAATCCCCAAAGTATAGTTTTGCAGGTGGGAAATTGAAAAATAAAAAACCTCCAATTGCAAAAAGTAGAAGAATAGAAATATCTGTTAACTTATACTGGTTTAAATAATTTGTTAAGACCGCAATCTGTATACATATAGCTGAAGAGACAACTACGGCAAGTCCATCCATATTATCTATAAAATTTATTGCATTCATTATCAACATAATCCAAATAGTTGAAACTATGTAATTTAAAGAATTATTGAATTCTACCCCAATAAGCGATTCAAAATTTATGAAAATATTTAAGTTATACAGAGGTATGTAGACAATGATTATTTGAAAAAATAATTTAATATACCATTTAAAATTATACAAATCATCGAGCAAGCCAATAATTGAAATTATTACTGCAAAAAATCCTACGTATAAGAAATTACTTTCAGCCTGTCCTAGAAATCTTGTAGATATCAAAAATGCGATAGAACAAGCAATACCACCAAATGGTGGAACATATCTTGAAGATAATCTTTCTTCATTTTTTCTTTTACTTGGCACAAAGTTTTTTGTTCTTTGTAGAGTTATCCAATTAAAAAATATGGATAATAAAATTGTTGCTATCGCTGCACTTGTTATTGATACTTGGAAATTAGATAAATTCACTTTTGTAACTCTCGATCTCTTTTCTTAAATATCGATAAATTTTATTATATGCAGCTGCAATTTTGACAGATGTATAGTTTTCGTCAATTAATTCTCTATTGTATTTGGCATCTTCTCCAAAAAGAATATTTTGTGTATTATCTGAAAAAGCATCATGATTAATTATTTCATCAAGACTTCTTCTAAATTCTTCAATGTTATTTTCATCTATAAAGAAAGAATTTCTAAATTTTGAGCTTACCTCTGAGGTACCTGGAATATTATTAGATAAACATATTAATCCTACATACAAAGACTCTAAAAGTATTCTTGAAGATCCCTCATACTTTGACATAACAATATTTATATCGAAATTTTGAAGCTCTTTCTTTATATCAATATGTCCTAAATAATTTATAAAGTTACTATTTTTTATTTCATTTAGCTGTGATTCACTTAGTGAATCTGGATTTCCATTGTCTAAATCACCAGCTAGATAAAACTCAAAATCTGAATCTTTCATCAAATTAGCTAGCTCAAGATATTCAAATATACCTTTGTCATTAATTAACCTTGTAGCCATAATTACTTTTAAATTAGAATTTCGGTATTCTTTTTTTAACTCAAGTTCTTTCACGGTTATCCCAGAAGTTGGAATTATGAAAGATTCACCATTATATTTAGAGTAATTATTAAATGTTTTTTGATCTTCCCCATTTTGGTACATCAAAAAATCAAAATTCTTATTAACTAGGCGTTTAATAAAAAAACCTAATAATATTTTTAAAATCTTCGCTTTGAAGTTATCACTAAATAGATAACCTAATCCGGTTATAGTCAATATATTTTTGGTTTTATTATTTCTAAAAAGATTTGCAAAAGCAAAAAGAAGACCAGATTTTAAAGTGAATACGTGGACAATATCATCAGAATTTAAATCCTTAATTATATTTCGGAGATTTTTAATTCCCCAAAAGTCAAAAATTTTATTTCTATTTAATTTCCAATCAATTGTTTCTTTGTAATAATTTCCAAGTTCAATTTCGTTTCGATCAAAAGGGCAAATTGCCATAAATTTTGAATCGTTGATATTTGATACAATGTCTTTTCTTGATTGAGTTAATATCCAATCCCAATGTGCTAAATAAACAATCATTAATAACATTTTAAGTGTTAAAATTGTTAACATTGCATAATATGAACATTGTCATCATAGGTACAGGGTATGTAGGCTTAGTAACTGGAGTAGGGTTGGCTAGTCTTGGTAACTTCGTTAATTTTATTGATTTGGATGAAAATAAAATTAAAGATCTATCTAGTAAAAAAATTACCTTTTACGAGCCAGGACTCGAAGAATATTTCAATAATGATGCAACATTTAAAAGAATGTCTTTCTCGTCAGATTATGCAAGCATTGAATGGGACAACATTGATATTGTTTTTGTCTGCGTTCAAACACCAAACAATATTGAAACAAATTCTGTAGATACAAAGTTTTTAGAATCTGCCATTAAAGAAATAAATAATGTAAATAATAATGACTTAGTAATAACTGTAAAATCGACAATTCCTCCATACGAGATAGAAAAGGTATGTGAGAAAGTTGGGATGGATTCGAGTAAGTTAACGTTTAATCCAGAATTTTTAAGAGAGGGTACAGCTGTTGAAGATTTCTTTAAGCCAGATAGGATTGTTCTTGGCGGGACTGACACTGAAAAACTTACCAAATTAAAAGAGCTTTATAGTGGCTTTGACTGTGAGATTATTACAACTGATTCGATTAGCTCTCAATTGATTAAATATCTTGCAAACACATATCTTCCTCTCCGATTATCTTTTGTGAATGAAGCAACAAGGTTAATAGACTATTCTGGAGGAAATTTAGATGATGTTTTAAAAGGAGTAGGCCTAGATAATAGAATCGGACAGCATTATTTTAGACCTTCACCATCTTGGGGTGGATCATGTTTTCCAAAAGACCTTGTAGAAGTTAATAATTTTTATGATAAAGATAAATTAAATCTTCCACTTATTTCAAACATCATAAATTCAAACGATATTCATGCAGATTGGACTTCAGAAAATATTAAAGAATTGTATGAATCAAAAAAATTAGAAGGAGTAGTTCTTATTGGGGCAGCATTCAAAGAAGACACAGATGATTTGAGAAACTCACCAACAACAGAAGTGTTTAAAAAACTGAAAAGTTCAATTGAAAATGTTGTTGTATTTGACGAAATAATTAATGATGAAAATATAGTCAAATTTGACTATCTTGAGGATCTCAATTCTCCCCATTTATTTGTTCTAATGTACCCGGTTAAAGAGCTAACACTTGACAGGTTGAATAAAATCATTGAAGATTCTAATTCTATAACCTATATTCCATGGTCACTATGAATATCGTAATTACTGGTGGTTCCGGATTTGTAGGATCTTATTTATGTGAAAAGCTAATTAATGATGGTCACAAAATTATCGTTATTGACAATTTGCTAACAGGTTCTAGGGAAAATATAAATGATTTACTGGATAATGAAAATTTTTCATTCATAGAGCACGATGTTCAAGATCATATAGAAATAGAAGATAAGGTTGATTATGTTTTACATTTTGCCAGCGCAGCTTCACCAAAAGCATATACTGAACATCCAGTCAATACTCTCAAAGCTGGTAGTGTAGGCACAATAAATACATTGGGCTTGGCTAAAAAACATAGTGCAGAATACTTACTCGCATCAACCTCTGAAGTTTATGGAGATCCATTGATCAGTCCTCAGAACGAAGAATATTGGGGTAATGTGAATCCAAATGGTGAGAGAAGTATGTATGATGAAGCGAAGAGATTTGCAGAGGCAGCAGTTGCAACTTATTCAAGGTCTTATGGTCTTAAAACTAAAATTGTAAGAATTTTTAATACATATGGTCCAAGAATGCAATTAAATGATGGAAGAGTAGTAACAAATTTTATTGTACAAGCACTAAGAAATGCAAATATAACGATATATGGAGACGGTACACAAACACGAAGTTTTTCATACGTAGAAGATACTGTTGCAGGAATTATCTCCTTAATGAACTCAACTGAATATGATGTTTTCAATATCGGCAATCCAAATGAAATGACAGTTGGCCAATTAGCTGAAAAAATTATTAAATTAACAGATTCAACATCTGAAATAAAATATTTAGAACTTCCAAATGATGATCCAAAGCAGCGTAAGCCTGATATCACAAAAGCTAAAACAAAGTTAAATTGGGAACCAAAAGTTAATCTTGATGAAGGACTATCAAAAACTATTAAATGGGTCGAAGAACAATTATCTAAATAATTGTCAAAACTCTCTCTACAAGATTATTAACAGACTGCTTTTCTAATTTTGATTGTGAAAAACTAATGATTTTATTGATTTCATCTATTTTTAAATTGCCAATATCAGTGATTTTTTTTGATAAGCTTTCAGGCGTTCCATCAAATTTAAATTTATCTCGATATTCTTCTGGTAAAAGATCGTCATAGTCAGAATTAGAATAAAAATTAACAAGTCCATGTGACATTGTTTCAAGAACAGATTTATCATAAAAGCCTTCTTCCGTATTGTTAATGTGAAAACTAAAATCTGAAATTTGATTTATTAAGTTTTTATGAGGCATACTTCCCAAAAAACTTATATTTTCATGTGAAGCATATTTTAATTTAAGGTTTTGATAATATTTTTCATCTTCAGATGACAGAGGTCCTCCAATAACTGATAATTTATGACTAGATCCTTTTTCGCTATTGAGAAACCCTGATATGAAATCTGTAGGACCTTTATGTGTGTACCAAAATATTGATTTAATTTTTCTCATTTTTAGTATTGGTGAGGAGATTATCACCATTAATGACGACATATGAGACAAGCAGAATTCATATTTATTTGATTTTGTTAGCTTATTGATTAATTTATAAAGATTAATTATTTTTGAAATTCTTCCAAGTTCATTATCTACTGAGTAAACAGTTACATTTTTTTCTAGTTCATCATCACTTCCTTTACTCAAGCTAATGACATGAACTTCATCAAATTTTTTTGCAAATGCATTTAACCAAGATATTGCAAATCCCAGAGATGTATTTTTGGAATCAGTAGATATATTCAATACAAGCACTTTTTTCATTTATATTCTTCCTCAAGTAGTCTTGTAAAAAGATTTTTATAAAGATTAAATGAATTTGTTAAGTTATATTTTTCATTAATAAAATCTTTACCTCTTTCACCTTTTTTATTTGCAATATCTTTTTCGCCAATAATCTGACTAATCTTTGATTTAATATTATTTTTTGATACAGGTAAATCTAATATATATCCTCTATCTTCATTTCCCAATATTTCTTTACATTCTCCAACAGGTGTACACAGAACTGGAATTCCATAACTCATTGCCTCAAGTAAGGAATGCGGCAATCCCTCATAATTCGATGCTTGTATGTAAATATCACTATTCAAAAAAATATGATCAATTTCATCTCTGTTGAGTTTCCCATGAAAAATAATATTATCTTTGTTATTGGATTCTAATGAAATTTTTTGAAGTTGATTTAGCTCAGGCCCATCACCGATAATATTTAAATTAATTAATGGACTATTTAAATCTGATATTGCTTTAATTATTTTTTCAATATTTTTATGTGATACCAGCCTGGATACAATAGTGATATTAATTTGATCATTTGTAAATATATTTGTATTTTCCTCAGGTATGAATACACCATTATTTATGATCTCAATTTTGTTTTTAAATCCTAAATTTAGAATAAAATTTTTTAGGTGTTGAGATGGTGTTACTACAATGTCAGATTTTTTAATACTAAAGCTTCGCACCTTCTTTTGGAACGATATTGAAAATCCATAATTTTTAACTTGAAATTCATCAAAACTTTCTGATATCTTTGCTTTGCTGTATGCTCTTTCCCAGACAGGGTCACCAACAATTTTTCTTATTATCTTTTTATTCAAAAAAATATTGGCAATTGTAGCCTCTGTACCAAGACCATTTACAAATATTAAATCTTTATTCTTCCCCAATTTATAAATAGTAAAAATTGTTTTTAACCAACGGTATATTATTGGTAAGTTTCTATCAATTCGTTTCACACTAAAATCATCGTTTATATTTGAATTTTTATTATCAGACAAAGTTAAGATTTCTATTTCATAATTAAGTTCATCTTGAAAATATTTTGCAATTTTTGGAACAAAAGTTGCAGGTCCACCAATATCTGGAGGAAATATTCCTACAGTCACTAATACCCTCATAATTTAATTAATCTTGTCTTTTAAATTCCACAATTTCTTTAATCATTGTTTGGATATCGTAACCCGGTTTAATTCCGGTTGCTTTAACAATTTTATCTATATTCGGTGTGCGCCTTGTAGGATCTTCAAACTTATCACCAAACACATCTTTATGACTTAAAAACTTAATCTTTGAATTTGAATTCGATGTATCAATTATTAGTTGAGCTAAGTTCTTTATCGATATTTCTTCGGTTTGACCAATGTTATATATTTCTCCATAACTTTTTAACTCAGCTAGTTTCACAAAGTAATCAATCACATCTACAACCCAGGTAAATGATCTCGTTTGAGATCCATCACCATGGATAACTAAATCCTCGTCTTTTAATGCAGATTCCACAAATCTTGGTACAACCATTCCATAATCAGAAACCTGATTTGGACCTATCGTATTGAAGAGCCTCACTATTATTGGTTTAAGATTACCGGCTTCGAATTCAGATAGAGCTAAGAATTCATCAATCATTTTTGATACAGCGTATGACCATCTAAGTTTTGTCGTAGGCCCAATCAAACTCTTTGTTTCTTCATCCCAACTTTCTTCTTTAGAGGTTCCATAAATCTCTGAAGTAGAAGTTATTAACACAGGTATGTTGTTTTCTTTACACGCTTCAAAGACAATATGAGTTCCTTGAATATTAGTTAATAATGAATCACTCAAATTATCCATTATGTATTGAACGCCTACTCCAGCTGCTAGATGAAAGCAAAAATCATATCCCTTAAATTGACTTTCTAAATCATTAATATCCTCAAGTTTTGATTCAATGAGATGTACTTTTGAGGAGTCGTGAAGGTTTTCCTTCTTTCCGGTTGAAAAATCATCAATTATAAGTATTTCTTCAGCACCATCCTTCAATAACCTTTTTATAAGGTTCGAACCAATGAAACCTGCACCTCCAGTGACGATTACTTTATTCATTGACATATACCAGATCTTTCAGATAGTCTTCATTTTCTTTATACCATGAAACTGTTTTTTCAATACCCTCCTGTATTTTAGTTGTCGGCTCCCATCCAATAGCTTCATTTATTTTTTCTAAATTTGGACGAACCACGTCAGGATCTTTATATGCACGTTCTAAGTTTTCAATATTTGCATTTTTTCCTGAAAATTCCTCAATTAATTTTATAACTTCGTTGAGTGAAACTGTAATATTTGATCCAACATTGAAAGTATGTGAGTTTTCTAAACCCGACATTCTTCTGAGTGCATCGATAACATCTTTTATATATGTAAAAGATCTTTGCTGTTCTCCATTCCCAAAAACTTTTACTTTTTCTTCATTTATTATCCAATGAATAAATCTTAAAATCGACATATCTGGCCTTCCATAGGGTCCATATACTGTAAAAAATCTAGAAATTATTAAGTTTGTATTTGTGTCTTCAAGAATTATTTTTGACAAAGATTCCCCAGATAATTTTGTACTTGCATAAACAGAAGGGGGTTTTATTTTTTCATCTTTCTCTTCAACCATTAAATTTTCACCACTGTCGCCATAAATTGATGATGTTGATGCAAGAATTATTTCAGGAATCTCTATTTCTTTACAGAAATTAGCAACATTGGCAGTTGCGTATGTATTATCCTCTATGTAACTTTGTGGATCTAAAAAACTTTGTCTTACTCCTGCTCTTGCCGCCATATGATAGATTGTCGATATATCATATTTCTTTATTTCGTTAAGACTATCCTCTTGACTTAAATTGTTATTAAAAAATGTAAAGTTATTATTTTTATCCAATTTTTCAAGTCTTTTTTGCTTTAGCTTGACATCATATGCTGAATTTAAAGAATCAATACCTATTACTTGTTTATCTGCCTCTAATAGAGAATTTGATAGATGAAAACCAATAAAGCCGGAACAGCCTGTAACTACTACTTTTTTATCCACTTAATACATGCTAACAAAACTAATTATTATTCTTTAAAAAGATTTAAATACTATTTATAAGTATTTATTGGTTAATATCTTAAATGATGGGGATTAAAAATAAATAGGCTTAAAAGTTTTTCGCCTTTATACGTTTTATTTTTTATTTCAGTAATTCCTCACTTCGACGTTATTCCAGGATTTGTTCATACCGATGACTTACCAATTTTAATATTTTTTTCATTAGCAATGTATCTTCTTTTTAATATTGAAAATATCTCTTTAAAAATTGAAAAATACATGTATTTTGTATTTTTTATTTTTTATCTAATAATTCAAAATTTTTTTGTGAATGGCGAATTATTTCATTCTGAAATCCTGCGATTTGGATTTTATCTTTTTTTATTTATATTTATATCACTTGTAGGTGAAAAAAATTATATAAACACTTTTCCTTTCTACATATTCCTGTTTTTAAGTTCGTTTTCAATTCTTTCATATTTATTTTCGATAAATCTTGGCAAAGATATCTATCAGACTTGGAATATAGGAATTAATTTAAGTGATATTGAATATATCAAAGGAAGAACAAATGGATTTCAGGCGGGGGGGCCAAACAGTTTTGCTGATTTGATTACCGTAACAGGAATATATTCAATGTTCAGGATGGAAAGTAGTTATTTACGTGTAATAATTCCTTTCTCTATTGTTGGATGTTTCTTTACATATTCTCGGTTTTCTCTAATTGTTTTGGTTTTATTTATATTATTTAGAATCATGCTTCAAGATAAAAAACTAAATACTGTTTTATTATTAATTGGCTCTTTATTGATATGTGTAAATTTTGGTTTAATAGATAGATTCATTCAAGATGATAACAGCGGTATCCAAGACAGAGTTGAAATGCAATCAGGAACATTACAATATGTTTCAGAAGATTCAATTATCAATAATATTTTTGGAAGAGGGTATGATAATTTCGTAATAAAAGGAAATGAGGTACTAGAGATTTAACAAACTACTCACCAAATCTTATGGCAATTATGGCATTTCTGTTATTGAGTTTATCAAGTGATTTATTACAAAATCACTCTGTATCTTGGTTTTTTTACTTTAGCTACTTTCTATATCTTAATGAAAAGGAGAATTCTACATTTTGAAATACTCATTTATTAGAAAACTCAAACATATACTATATTTAAGATGAAAATTTTAGTTGTAGGTGGTGCCGGATATGTTGGAGGAGGAATCGTTGATAAGCTTTCTCAGGAACATGAAGTTACTGTTTACGATTCATTAATTTATGAAACATCTTATCGAAAAAAAGTAAATTTTATTCTTGGAGACATAAGGGATACAACAAAATTAAATGGTATTTTAAATAACTTTGATGTTGTTGTTTGGCTTGCAGCGTTAGTTGGTGATGGTGCGTGTGCCATTAATCCAGACCTAACCTTTGAAATTAATTCTGAAAGTGTGAAAAATCTTGTTGAAAATTTTGATAAAAGAATAATATTTTTGTCGACTTGTTCGGTTTATGGGGCTCAAGATGGAGTTCTAACAGAGGCTTCCGATACAAATCCATTATCTGAATACGCATCATCTAAATTAAAAGCAGAAGAATATCTGCAAAATGCAAATGCATTAATTTTTAGGCTTGGAACTTTATTTGGGATAAGTGATGAATTTTCAAGAGTACGTCTTGATTTAGTAGTAAATATTCTTACAGCAAAAGCACTTATAGATAAAAAAATTAGTGTTTATGGTGGTGAGCAGTGGAGGCCCCTACTTCATGTAAATGACGTTTCAAATGCAATAAGTCACTGTCTAAACACTGATGTAAGTGGTATTTACAATCTTCATCATAAGAACTATCGAATCATCGATATAGCAAGAGAGATAGAAAATAAAGTAAAAGATGTTGAAGTAGAAGTGACTCCCATGAGCTTTGAGGATGCTAGAAACTATCAAGTATCAAGTCAAAAATTATTGGATGAAACAGGATTTGAAGCTTCAATAGAGCTTATCAATGGAGTTAATGAGATATATGATTTAATTTTTCACAACAGGATAAAGGACATAACAGATCCTAGGTATTCAAATCAGAACTTTTTGCAGAAGTTTGGTGTATCTTGAACCTAGAAAGATATGAAAGAGGGTTTTCTGAAGACCACAGAGGAAATGTTGAGTTTTTTAATGAATTAAACCTTAGTGATTACAAAAGATTTTATACAGTAACAAATCCAAAAATAGGAACTGTGAGAGCATGGCACGGTCATAAAAATGAAAAAAAACTTATCAAAGTATTATCAGGCAAGTTTTTGGTCGGTGTAATAAAAATAGATGATTGGGAAAATCCAGATAAGACAATTGATCCAGAGATGGTCGAAATGGATATAAATTCAGACTTATTATCCATTCCAGAGGGTTATGCAAATGGAGCCATGAATCTTGAAGAAAATAGTAAAATAATGTACTTTTCTTCTTCAACTCTAGAAGACTCTCTAAATGATGATTATAGATTTGATTCAAAATATTGGGATCCTTGGACAAGCAATGGAGGTGAACTGTTTGAGTAACCTTCTTATACTTGGCTCAACAGGTATGTTAGGAAAAATGGTTTCTTTAGTTTTTTCTGATTATTCCAAAGATACTCTTTTTTTTACATCACGTTCTGAAAATAAATTTATTAGTGAATTGAACGGTGAAAAGATTAACTTTGATCCTAGCAAAGATAACTTTGATGACTTATGTAAATTAACAAATCCTAGTTTTGTCATAAATTGTATCGGAGCAATAAAGCCAACCATCTCCGAAACAAAAGAATCAATTAGCAATGCAATATCTATAAACTCCTTTTTTCCACTAACAATTGCGAAAGCAAGTTTGGATTTTAATTTCAGCTACATTCAAATTGGAACAGATTGTGTATTTTCTGGATTAGAAGGAGAATATATTGAAACATCTATGACAGATGCCACAGATGTGTATGGTAAAACCAAAATTGTTGGAGAGGTTTCTAGCAATAATAAAACCTTGCTGCGTTCGAGTATTGTTGGACCTGAAACTGGGAGTGGAAGGTCACTTCTTAACTGGTTTTTAAGGACAGATGAATCAGTAGTTAATGGATTTACAGATCATGAATGGAATGGCATAACAACATTAAACTTTGCAAAAATTGTATTAGGTATTACAAAGAACGAACAAACTCAAATTAAATTGCAACACATAGTGCCAAGTGACAAAGTTAACAAGTATGAGTTGTTAAATCTTTTTAAAGAATATTTCACAAAAGATATAGAAATTAATAATGTTTTATCAGACAACAAAGTTGATAGAACATTAAAGACATTGGATTCAAAAGCTAACCAAGAACTTTGGGCATTAGGTGGATACAAAGAAATTCCATCTATAAGAGACAATATATCTGAATTAGCTGAATATGAAGGAACTAAAAAGATATTGGAATTTGTATGAAAGACCTTGGAATCATTCTAGGAATTAGACCTGATGTTATAAGGGCAAGTAAAATTATCAGACTTTTGTCTGAAAATAAAAATATAACGTATGATTTCATATGGTCTGGCCAGCATTATTCCGAGAATATGAAAGATGTTTTCTTTAAACAACTTAATGTTCCAAAACCTGATGTTGAATTTGAAATAGATACTACTAACGATGCATCAACAGTTTCTTCAGTGATTAAAAATACATTCAATCACTTAGAAAACAATAAGTATCAAGCTGTTGTTTTTCTTGGTGATACAAATACGGTCATGGGTAGTATTGGAGCAGCACAGCACAATATCCCAATTGTTCATATTGAAGGATGTATGCGTTCATACGATTGGAGAATGCCTGAAGAAAAATACAGAAAAACCATAGATCACTTGTCAGACAGGATATATGCTTATCTTGATTCATACAAGACGCAAGGTCTAAATGAGGGAATTTCTGAAGATATAATAAAAGTAACTGGGAACCCCATAGTTGATATTATTCAAGAAAATCAAAATATTTTTGATTCGGGACATGAAAGCTTAGATAATAATGTTTTAAATTTTATTGGAAAAAACGAATTCTTATTAGCAACATCTCATAGAAGAGAGAATATATTAAACATCGATTCTCTTAACAATATTGTAAATCTATTTAATTCTTCTGATATGAAAATAGTATTTCCTGCAGGATACAAAACTCAAGAAATGCTTAAATCATATGATCTAAAACTCAATTCGAACGTTTTGATGATTGACCCCTTAGGATATCTTGAATTTATGTATCTTCTTAAGAACTCTACCTTTGTAATGAGTGATTCAGGAACAGTAGTTGAAGAGGCATGCATTATGAATGTACCTTCTATTCAAATGAGATACTCAACAGAGCGTCCAGAGGTATATGATGTTAATGCTTCTATAAAATTTGATCCATCTGAGAAGATAAGTGACTTTCAAAGTTACTTAGATAAGGCTATGAAGTTAGTTGATACAATATGGGCTCAACCATTTGGTGATGGGAAAGCATCTAATAATATTGTTGATGACCTTCTGGAATTATCAGAATCAAACAGTTTTCATAAACACAATAAAGAAAATTATCCATTTGACATTTCAAATTCATTTAAAGAATGAAAAAAATTTTATTTCACTCCTTAACAATACCTCCAGATAACGTCTCAACAGGAATGTTAGTTGCTGAAATTGCAGATGGATTTAAAGAGCTTGGTGTTGATGTTGAGATATTGGCAAGCTCACCACAATACAATATCGAAAATAGTAAGAATCTAACTTCAGATAAATATTACACATCATCATATAAAGACATAAACATAACACATATAAGTTCAGCAAGCAGGAGTTTTAACAAAGTAACTAGGTTTTTTCAATGGATAATGTTTCACTATCAAACAATTAAATTTTTATCTAAGAACAAAAAAAATTACTCTCATATTTTCATATTTAGTTATCCACCAACTATGAACTTAGTTGTAATTTATATAAAGAAATTTCTAAAGATTAAAGTTACATACTCGTGCTGGGAACTTTATCCTGAAATCGCTAACAAAACATTGAAAACAAATTCTGGAATTATATTTAACATTTTTAAAAAAATCGATACATACGCGATGAAACTTGCTGACAATTTGGTTGTAAACTCATCAGAATTAAAAGCATTTCTTATTAACAATCGTGGATTAATAAATAAAGACATAAAATCAATTTATCACTTTTCCCCCTATGAAATATCAAATGAAAATCCAAATCTAGATAAAAAAACAATTTTGTATGCCGGTAATATGGGTAAACCTCAAAATATTAAAAAATTTATCGATACGTTTAATTCTATTGATGAGAAGAATTGGAAATTAAAATTCTTTGGAGCAGGTGAAGAATTTGATTCTATTAAAGATTTAGAAAGTGATCAATTAAATGTTTTTGAGCATTTACCAAGAAACGAATTATACGATAAAACGAAAGAGATTCCTGTTGGACTTATTTCGCTAGATAAAGAAATTACAGTAGAAGGTTTTCCTGGTAAAACTTTTGACTATCTTTCAATGAATAAAATTTTATTGTGTTTTGCAAACAGTGATTCTGCTGTTTCAAAGTTTATAGAGAAATATGAATTAGGTTTTACCATTGACCCATATGATGAGACTTCGATGAAAAAAATATTTGATAAACTTAATGATCAATCACTACTTTTGAAATATCAAAAAAATATAAACAATCTAAATAAAAATATTTTAAATAAATCAAAGGTAGTTGAGGACTACTACTCCTTAATCTAATTTGCGCCTTTTCTTGATATAACAGAGATAATTGTCTGAAAAAGTATTTTGAAATCAAGGACAATGTTGTAGTTTTCAACATATTCAATATCCCAATAAAGCCTCTCTTGTAGGCTTAAATCTAATCTTCCCTGGACTTGAGCAAGACCAGTAATTCCAGGTTTTACTGAATGTCTCTTTTTTTGATAATCACCAAGTAATTTTGATTCATAAACAACTAATGGTCTTGGACCGACAGTTGACATTTCTCCTTTTAGAACATTTATTACGTTAGGCAATTCATCTAGGGAAGTCTTTCTTAGAAAAAGACCAATTTTTGTTATTCTGTCATCGTTTTCAATTCGTATAGGATTTCCAGGCTCTAAAGATGGCTCAATTGTTTCTTTTTCAGCTAATTTTTTATAATGCTCTTCGTGTAGATCCTCATCTGAGCTTTCATCCATAGTCCTGAATTTAAATAATTTAAAAATTTTACCGTTTTTACCAACTCTTTCCTGAACATATATTGCTGGATAACCATCTAAAATAATTATCAACAAGTAAATGATAGGAAAAAAGAATAAAAAAACTGGAATGAGAAAAACCATGATTGTAATGTCAAAAATTATTTTCATACAATATTTACTCTAAACTATTCAAATTAATTTACTTGAATAAAAATTCCATTAATTATATTTCAGATTCAGAATGTTTTATTCACAGCAGGCTTTCAATTATCGATTTAGACTCAAGATCAAACCAACCTTATCAGGATGACGACAAAAGATACACAATTGTATTTAACGGTGAAATCTATAATTTTAAAGAAATTAGAGCTGAACTACAAAGTAAAGGTTTTAAATTTTCTACGGAAGGCGATACAGAGGTATTACTTAAAGGATATATTGAATATAAATCTGAAATTTTAAAAAAATTAAGAGGTCAATTTGCCTTTGCCATTCATGATGCAAAGACGAGCTCTATTTTTTTAGCTAGAGATAGAATCGGAATCAAACCTTTATACTTTGCTAGGAATGATGATTGGTTTATATTTTCTTCAGAATTAAAGACTATAGAACAATCTAATTTAATTCCATTTGAACCTGATATTGAGTCTTATATTGCATATCTAAGGCATCTTTGCGTACCAATGAATAGAACAGGAAATTTAAACATATCAAAAGTACAACCTGGTGAGTACATAGAGTTTTTTTCCGATAATTCAATAAAATCTAATCAGTATTGGGATCCATTTGATATTGAAGTTAATAATGATATCTCAGAAGAAGAAGCAATTGAAAATATAGATAGATTATTAAATGAATCTGTTGAGTACAG
>LULK01000328.1_pt1 | contig 39139 bp, 36 predicted proteins | sample 728181 | NCBI WGS metagenome assembly LULK01 (sample SAMN03860291, study PRJNA289734) | marine metagenome | biome: seawater column; feature: ocean; material: water; isolation source: Red Sea water column Station 169 - depth 10m | place: Saudi Arabia: Red Sea | collected 2011-10-15 | depth 10 m | reverse complement strand
TTATTGCATTGGTAGATACAAATTCAGATCCAGATGGAATAGACGTTATTATTCCTGGAAATGATGATGCAATTAGATCTATAAGACTAATAACAAAAGTTATTGCTGACGCATGCTCAAGAGGTATTGAATCCTCAAAAAGTTTTGCTCCAAAATCAGATTCACCAGTGATTCAAACTGTAAAAAAAGAAAAAGAAAAAGAAAATGAATTAGAGGAAGGTAGCAAACAAGAAGCAACTACTAATACTGCCGAACAGGAAAATCCTGATGCATTAGCTGATGAAAGCGCTGAAGAGGATGTTGCAGAAGCTGATGATCAAAATAGCAAAGAAAATAAGGAAGATTGAGCATGGAAATTAAAGCTTCACAAGTAAAGGAACTGAGAGATATGAAAGGTGTTGCAATGATGGATTGTAAAAAAGCGCTTGTTGAATGTGATGGCGATATTGAAAAAGCTCTTGATTTGCTGAGATCGAACAGCGCTTTGAAAGCTGAAAAAAAATCTTCAAGGGTTGCAGCAGATGGAATATTATCGACTGTAATCGCTGAAAACTATGCAACGATTATAGAAATTAACTCAGAAACAGACTTTGCCGCAAAGGATGCAAATTTTTTGTCATTTGTTGATAAGGTCAGTGCTTATATCTCTAAAAATAAGGTTACTAATGTTGATTCTTTAAAAGATTCTGAATTGGAGGACGCTAGAAAGTCACTTGTTCAAACTATTGGAGAAAATATTCAAATAAGAAGGGTCATTACAAGCGATTTTGATAATGAAATGAATGTTGGTCTTTATCTTCATTCTGACTCAAAACTAGCTTCAGCAGTAGTTATTAATGGCGGTAATAATGATGTTGCAAAAGATATAGCAATGCATGTTGCAGCATTTAATCCACTTTGTTTGTCAAAAGAAGATCTTGATCAAGAAATTTTAAACCGTGAAAGAGCTATATATGAAAATCAAGCTAAAGATTCAGGAAAGCCAAAAGAAATTATGGATAAAATGGTTGACGGAAAAGTAAATCGATTTCTTTCTGAAGTTTCACTTTTATCTCAATCGTTTGTAAAAGATCCAGACATGACTGTTGAAGAATATTTATCAAATGAGAATGCATCAGTAATTACATTCACTAGACTAAAAGTTGGTGAAGATATAGTAATTGAATCTAAAGATTTTGCTGAAGAGGTAGCCGAACAATTAAAATAAAAAATGCCTGAAACTGAACATAAAAGAATATTGCTCAAATTTAGTGGTGAATCTGTTGCTGGTAATGATGAGCATGGTATAGATCCCAAAATTCTTGATCAGATGGCTGATTCAGTAAAATCATGCAGAGATCTGGGAACAGAAATAGGAATTGTAATAGGTGGTGGAAATCTATTTAGGGGTGAAAAACTTAACAAAGCTGGAATGGATAGAGTTGCAGGCGATCATATGGGCATGCTTGCAACTGTTATGAATGGAATTGCTTTACGAGATGCTCTAGAAAGAGCAGGCATCAAAACTAGAGTTATGTCAGCAATATCTATGTCTGGGATTGTGGAACACTATGATCGAAGACTCGCAATTCAGTTACTCTCAGATGGATTTGTGGTGATTTTTACAGCTGGTACGGGTAATCCTTTTTTTACAACTGATACTGCTGGATGTCTCAGAGCAATAGAAACTCAATCAGATCTCATGCTTAAAGCTACCAGAGTTGATGGAGTTTATGACTCTGATCCTGAAATCAATAGGGATGCCAAATTATTTGACGAATTAACATTTGATGAGGCAATTACAAAAAATCTCAAAGTTATGGACGCTACAGCCCTTACTCTTGCAAGAGACCACAAGCTTCCAATTAAAGTCTTTAATGTTAATCAACCAGACGCATTAAAAAATATAATTTGTGGTAAAAAAATAGGTACGCTAATATCTTAAATATGGATACTATTCTGACAGAAGTTTCTGAAAAAATGGATAAATCTTTATCCGCGTTAAGAAATGCTTTTAATAAAATTAGAACTGGAAGAGCTAATCCATCTATTTTAGACGATGTAAAAGTTGATTATTACGGGAATATGACTCCCATAAATCAAACTTCAAATATAACTATTGAAGAGGGTAGATCTCTTGTAATATCACCTTGGGATAAGAGCTTATTGCCAGAGATTGAAAAAGCTATACTCAACTCAGACCTAGGACTCAATCCTAATTCAAGTTCCGACTTGATTAGGGTAACCATGCCTGCTTTGACTGAAGAAACAAGACAAAATTATATAAAACAAGCAAGATCAGAAGCAGAAAATTCAAGAGTTTCAATAAGAAATATTAGACGTGATGCTAACCAAACTGTAAAAGATAAACAGCAAGCATCAGAAATTTCAGAGGATGAGCTTAGAAGAATTGAAGATTTAATTCAAAAAGAAACTGATAAATATATTTCAATAGTTGACTCTGAATTAAAAAATAAAGAGTCAGATCTTCTAGAAATCTAAAAAGCCACATGGCTATAAAAAATCAAAATGCTAATCTAAAAAATGTAGCCATCATTATGGATGGGAATGGAAGATGGGCCAGAAAAAATTCATTAAAAATTAGTCAGGGACATAAAAAAGGAGTCCAAATAGTTAGAGAGATCGTAGAGGAATCTATTTTGCAGAATATTAACTCTTTAACAATCTATGCCTTTAGCTCTGAGAACTGGCAAAGACCAAAATCAGAAATTAATGCAATTAAAAAATTAGTTGTAGATGCTATAAATGATCAAGTTCCTGAGCTCAAAGAACAAAAAGTAAAATTAAAATTTTTTGGACATACTGAAGACTTTGGTGAAAAGGTTATTAAAAAAATTAAATATGCTGAATCTGAGACATTTTGTGAAGATTACAAATTAAATCTAAATGTTGCTCTTAGTTATGGCGGAAAACAAGATATATTGGACTTGGTAAAGAAAATTAGTAAAGAGGTTTTTGATAAAAAATTGAACATAGATGATATTGATGAAAGCAAAATTCATGAGAGTTCATGTGCGCCTGTTAATGAAATAGATCTTCTCATCAGGACTGGTGGCGACAAAAGAATTAGTAATTTTTTACTTTATCAAATTGCCGAGTATAAGCAAAATTTAATAAAAAGAATTTTTACATCATTTGCAATAATGATGCCGATAGTTTTTGTTATCTATTATCAAAATTTAATATTTTTTTCCTTATTGATATCGGTTGTGTGTCTTGGAGCATTTTATGAATGGATTAAAAATAATCTAGATAATAAAGTTCTTGGACTATTTGTAATACTAAATTTTGGAATCTGCTCGATAATTTTTATAGTTATGCAGGATGGAAAAATTATTTCACCGTACCTGCTTTATCTTTTAATTATAATTAATACAGCTATTTTTGATACCTTTGCTTACATTGTTGGATCAAATTTTGGGAAAACACAAATTGCAAAAAAAACGAGTCCAAAAAAATCATACGAAGGCTTATTTGGAGGTATCTTATTTAGTGGTCTTTATAGCTATTTAATTTGTCTTATTTTCAATATTGATTTCTTAGTAATTATTTATTTCATTATTGGCTCAATTTTTGCTTTGATTGGCGATCTTTTTATAAGTCATTACAAAAGAAAAATAGGGATAAAGGATACTGGAAGTATTTTACCAGGCCATGGCGGCATTCTTGACAGGATAGACTCTCATCTTTTAGCAACACCAGTTAAAGTCATACTCGTTTCACAAATATTATGAATATTTTATTACTTGGAGCAACCGGAAGCATTGGAGACAGTGTTTTAAGTGTTATAAAAGAAAACCACTCAGAGTTAAATTTATTTGGAATTACTTTTCACAAAAACAAAAATAAGTCACAGGAAATTATTAAAGATTTCAAACCTGAATTTGCATATGTTGAAGATAGGTCTACATTTGAAGACCTAAAAGATACAAGCGATATTACTTTTCTTAATGGAGACTCTTCGCTTAAAAGACTCATTGAGCATGAAGAAGTTGATATTATTATCTCTGCTATTTCTGGTTTTGCAGGCCTAAAAGCTACCTATTTAGCTTCCTCAACAGGAAAAAAAATATTACTTGCAAACAAAGAAAGTATTGTTGCCGGAGGAGATTTAATCACTGCTAGAGCTAAAAAATTTAACTCTAAAATTATTCCTATTGATAGTGAACACAATGCAATATTTCAATGCTTATCTGGTCAGAGAAGCCCCGATGACGTTCAAAATATAACAATTACTGCATCTGGAGGACCTTTTATAGGAAAAAAAATTTCTGATTTAAAAGATGTAACCAAAGATGATGCCCTAAATCATCCAAATTGGGACATGGGTAGTAAAATTTCTATTGATTCTGCAACGTTAGTTAATAAATGTCTTGAGCTTATAGAAGCTAAATACTTATTTGATTTAGAGGAAAGTATATTTGATCTTGTTATTCACCCACAAAGCATAGTTCATTCAGTTGTAACCTATAAAGATGGTTCGAGCATTTGCCAAATGAGCATGCCTGATATGCGAGTTCCTATTGCACATGCTTTATCTAATGAGCACAGACTCCCAATCAATTTTGAGAAGATTAATTTTAATGACCTAAATTTATCATTTCATGCGTTTCCAGAAGATAGATTGCAAATTCAAAAAATAGCTAGAGAAGTTTGCAATAGCGGTGGGCATCTTGGGACAATTTTTAATGCTGCAAATGAAGTAGCTGTAGAAAGTTTTCTAAATGATCAGATAAGCTTTGATAAAATTTATGAAGTAATTCATCGAACTTTTGATAATAACTCCATGTCTAAAGATGTATCGATTGAATCAATATATGAGGCTGATACGCAAACACGCATTAAAGCAAAGAAGGTGGTAAAATCGATAACCTGAAAATTATTACATTATGAGTTTTTTTATATACATATTGGCTTTCTTAGTTTTACTAGGAGCACTCGTCACCATTCATGAATTTGGCCATTTTATTGTTGCCAGAATGTGCAAAGTTCATGTCCAAAGATTTTCAATTGGTATGGGCCCGGTTTTTTATAAAAGAAACGATAAACATGGAACAGAATTTGCACTTTCTGCAATACCCTTAGGTGGTTATGTTTCAATGATTACTAATAAACTTATTGAATTAGAACCTGAGGTTAGAGATCAATTAACAGAGGAACAGATTCAAAATACATTCGATTCGAAGCCTAAGTGGCAAAGAGCTTCAATAATGTTTGCTGGACCGCTTGCAAACTTTATTCTGTCAATTTTTATATTTACATTGATTTTTTTAAACACACCTGATCCTCAAAGCGTTCCGGTTATTAGTAATTTAAATCAAGATGTTAAAAACTATACATCAACTAGTTCATTTGAGATTGCAGATCAAATTCTTGAAATTAATGATGTGGTTGTCAAAGATGCCAAGGATGTAAATTTAGAATTACTTTCGTATGCAGGATATACAGGACCCTTAAACATAAAAATTCACAGAAAATTATCTGAGGAACCTTTTGATATAGAAATTTTTGTTGAAGATTTTTTGCCAACATCAGAATCTCAAAATGAACCCTTGGATTATCTGGGAATTGGTATTGATTATAAGATGCAGCCATACATTGGAGGTGTTATTAATGGAGGAGCTGCTGAAAAAGGTATGCTGCAGGCCAATGACAAGATAATTAGCATTGCTGATAAAGAGGTTAGATATGCTGAAGACATCAGATATATAGTTTCAAATAATCCAAATGCTAATTTGGTTTTTAAAGTTGAACGCGGAGCTGAAATGTTATATTTGCCTATAACTATAGGTTCTGTAACAAGAGATGGACAAGAGTCAGGTGTTCTAGGAGTTTCTTTCGGCACAACGAGAAGTCTTCTACAGTCTCTCAATAAAGGAGTTTATGAAACATATAATTTAAGTATCAAAACACTTCAATTTATTGGAAAAATGCTTTCAGGAAATATGGGGACTGAGAATCTCAGTGGGCCAATTGGTATCGCACAGATGGCTGGAAACACCGCCCAAGCAGGATTTTTACCGTTTATGTATCTCATGGCTTTGCTCAGCATCAGTCTTGCCGTAATAAATTTACTACCAATTCCTGTTCTCGATGGAGGGCAACTTACACTGTTAGGAGTCGAGGCTATAAGAGGCAAGCCACTTCCTGAAAAAGCTGAAAATATGATTTACACCGGAGGCGCAGCAATTGTAGTGATGTTGATGATTTTTGCTGTCTTCAATGATATCTCAAGATTCTTCTAGGTATAAGAGTGAAAAGACTCAAAATAATTTTTTTATCTTTACTCATAAGCTTACATATCAATGCTTTTGATGAATTTCTTGTAAGTGATATTCGAATTGTTGGTCTGCAGAGAGTTTCAACTGGAAGTATATTTAATGTAATACCTATAAGCGTTGGAGACAGAATTGATCAACGTAAATCTAATGATATTGTACGGTCGTTATTTGCTACGGAACAGTTTGACAATATTCAAATAGGTAAAGAAGGTAATACATTGATCATTACTGTAGAAGAGAGGCCATCCATATCAGCAATTGAACTATCTGGAAACAAAGCTTTGAAGACAGAACAATTATTAGAGAGTCTTGACGGAGTAGGTATTAAAGAAGGAGAAGTATATAAAAGATCAACTTTAGAAAAAGTGAAGTCAATATTGAGGTTGATGAGGGCAAGAGCGCAAAAATTGAAAAGATAAATATAATTGGAAATGAAATTTTCACAACTGAAGAAATTTTAAGAGGATTTGAATTATCAGAAGGCTCATTTTTTTCTTTTCTGTCTAATGATGATCAGTATTCTAGAGAGAAATTAAAAGGCGATATTGAAACACTTGAATCATATTACAGAGACAGAGGATATCTAAAATTCTCAATTGAATCCTCTCAGATAAGTCTCTCTCGAGATAAAAGGGAAATATATATTACTTTTAATGTTAACGAAGGCCAAAAATATACAATCAAAGATGTAGAAGTTGTTGGCGAAATCCCATTTGAAGAGGAAATTTATATAAATATTACAGATTCATTGAAAGAGCAAACTTATTCTCAGGCAACTATTACTGGAATAGAAGAATTTTTTACTAATGTACTTGGTAATAGAGGTTATGCTTTTGCTGAGGTAAAAGGCAATCCTGAAGTTGAAGATGAGTCTAATGAAGTTAAATTGACTTTTACGATAGAGCCTGGAAAAAGAACATATACGAGGAAGATCTTATTTACCGGCAATGAAATCACTCAAGACCATGTCCTAAGAAGAGAAATGAGACAATTCGAGGGAGCATGGAGCTCTGACAATAGTATTGAGGCTGGAAAAGTTAGACTTGAAAGGCTAGGTTATTTTAAAGAAGTTTCTGTAGAAACTGTTCCAGTGCCGGGAACAGACGACCAAATAGATGTTTTGTATAGTGTCGAGGAAGAAACGACAGGAAGCTTAGGCGGAAATATTGGCTACAGTGATTTTGGATTGATGTTAGGATTTAATTTACAAGAGCAAAACTTTCTTGGCAGTGGAAATACAGTTGGAATCGGTATAAATAAAAGTATTTACAATGAAGTTTACAACATATCATTTCTTGATCCATATGCAACAAAAGATGCTGTTAGTCTAGGTTACAACATATATTTTAGGGAAACTGACTATGGAGAATTTAACATTGCAAATTATTTGACAAATTCTGCTGGATTTGGAGCTCAGTTTGGTTATCCAATATCAGATACGCAAAGGCTAAGTTTTAATTTGACGTATGATAAAACCGATATTGACATAGGGAGCTTACCAGCCAGAGAGATCTATGATTTTGTTGCAGCAGAGGGAAATGTTTTTGAAACATTAAGTGCTGGAGTGAGTTGGCAAACAGTAACTTTAAATAGGGGATTATTTCCAACTGACGGTGCCTCTACATCGTTGAGTTTAAGTACAACCGTCCCAGGAAGTGACCTGAGTTATTACAGAATCAACCTAAGACAAAGATATTACCAGCCTTTATCATCAGATTTAATTTTTGGATTTCAAGGGGAGCTTGGATACTTAAGCGCTTATGGCGAAACTGAAGAAACACCATTCTTTCAAAACTTTTATGCAGGTGGCCCTAGGTCATTAAGAGGATTTGAATCAAATACTCTTGGACCAAGAAGCACTGATGCTCCATGTTACGAATTTAATTATGAGGAAGGAACATGTCCAAATCTTTTAGATACTGATGGAGATGGTGAATTAGACTCTCCATACTACAATCCATATGCTAACAATACATCAAGATATAGAGATGCTCCTATTGGCGGAAACATTAAAGTTGAAGGAAGTCTTCAAATGATCTTTAGACTCCCGTTTATTGAAGACCAAAGATCAATGCGAAGTGCTTTCTTTTTTGATTTTGGAAATGTGTTTTCAGATAACTGTAAAGATTATCAAATTAATTGTTATAAACCATCTATTGATGACTTGAGATATTCTTATGGTGTCGGAATCACATGGATTACTGGTTTTGGCCCAATGAGTTTCGCTATTTCTAAACCTACTAATGCTGGTCCTCAAGAGAGAACTGAAGAATTCCAATTTACAGTAGGAAATGTTTTCTAGTTAATATAAAATGTTCAAATCCAATGTGGGGTACTTATGAAAAATATAACTAAAATATACTTAATAGCTTTCTTGTTTGCAGCAGTGCCTTTGATGGCTATGGATGGAGTTGCAGTAATTGATATGAGAACCGCTGTTTTATCAACTCAAGCAGCTGCTGATGCATTTAAGGCTCTTGAAGAAGACCCAGATTATTCATCAAATCTTGAAGAAGCTCAGTCGTTACAAGCAGAAAGACAGGCTATAGCTGAAAAACTTCAAAAAGAGTTAGAAACACTATCACAAGAAGAAATAGCTCAAATGCAAAAAGAAATTCAAGATAAGGGAAAAGATTTGGAGTTTTTAGCTGGAAAAATTCAGCAAGCTCAAGAAGTTTTTGCCAGTTCTGGTCCTGCAATGCAAAAGATCATTGGTGAGCTTATAGCTGCAAAACAGATTAAGGTTTTGATGGCAAAGAATGAGACATTACTTTTTAGTGATCCAGCTTTAGATTTAACTGATGATGTTACATCTATGCTTGATGTAGCAGCTGCAGAGGCAAACTCTACATCTGAGTAGTGTCCAAATCTATCAGCTTTAATCTAGGCGAGTTACAGGAAATACTAAATGCAACTCTGAAGGGTGACCCCAGTTGCGTTGTCGATAATATTGCTACGATCTCTAATTCTAATGATAGTTCTATATCTTTTGTTACTGATAATAAATACAAGAAATACTCAAAAGAATCAAAAGCAGCTGCATTAATCGTATCTAAGGATTTTACTTTAGAGAGCGATCAAAATTATTTAATTTGCGAGGATCCGTATTTGGCATATGCAAAAATAAGTAACCTTTTTTGTGAAGATGAAATTAATTTTCCAACAATCCATCCATCGGCTGTTATATCTGAAGAGGCTAATATAGATAAAAATGTATATATTGGCCCTAACGTATATATTGGACCTAGATGTAATATAGGTTCAAACGTAATAATTAATGCAAATTGCTCAATCGTAAAAAACGTAACAATATCTGAAAACTCAATAATTCATCACGGTTCTGTGCTTGGTTCAGACGGCTTTGGTTTTGCACCTACAAAAAATGGATACGTAAAAATAGAGCAACTTGGAGGATTAGTTATTGGAAAAAATGTTGAAATTGGAGCAAATTGCACAATTGATAGAGGCGCAATTGATAACACTGAAATTCATGATGGCGTAATTTTTGATAATCAAGTTCATATTGCTCATAATGTAGTAGTTGGAAAAAACTCTGCAATTGCTGCTTCATGCGCAATAGCTGGCTCAACAAAGATAGGTGAGAATTTTCAAATGGGTGGCTTATCTGGAGTTTTGGGACATCTTGAAATTTGCAAAGATGTAAAAGTTGGAGCTCATACGCTCATAACCAAAAGCATTAGTGAGTCAGGAGAATATATTGGAATTATGCCAGCACAGCATCATAAAGACTGGGCAAAATCATCAATATTTATAAAAAATAAGGGTAAAAATGATTCTTAATCAAGATGATATTAAAAAATATCTTCCTCATCGAGAACCATTTCTTTTTATAGACGAAGTGGTAGGAATAGATGAGAATGAAACTATCCATGCTAGAAAATTAATTAAACCTGACGAATATTTTTTACAGGGTCATTTTCCAGGAAATCCAATTTTTCCAGGAGTTATAATCATCGAAGCCTTGGGTCAAGCATCTGGCATTTTAGGATTCACTATAATGAATAAAACTCCTGAAGAAGGATCTATATACGTCTTGGCAGGAGTTGATAAAGTTAGATTTAGAAAGAGGGTAAGACCTGGAGATACAATAGATTTGTTTAGCAAAGTCGTAAATGAAAAAAGAGGAATATGGAAATTTGATTGTAGAGCTGAACATAATAATGAGATAGTATGTTCAGCGACTATATTATGTGCAGATAGAAAAGCTTTATGAGTATCCACCCAACCTCAATAATTGATCCTTCAGCAAAAATTGCTAAAGATGTGCAAATTGGTCCATTTTGTACAATTGGAGAGGATGTACAGATTGAAAGTGGCTCAAAGATTATTAGCCACGCAGTCATTAAAGGCCCTACAGTAATTGGAAAAGATAATTGTATTTATCAATTCTCAACTATTGGAGATGACACTCCTGATAAAAAGTTCAAAGGGGAAAAAACAAAACTAATTATTGGTGATAATAATATTTTTAGAGAAGGAGTCACAGTACATAGAGGAACAGTTCAAGACAATTCAGTAACTACTATAGGATCAAACAATTTATTTATGCCGTTTGCTCATGTTGCACATGATTGTATAGTTGGAAATGACAATATTTTTGCAAATCTTGCTGCACTTGCAGGACATGTACATGTAGGAAATAACGTCACTATTGGAGGAATTACGACTATTCATCAACACTGTAAACTAGGTGATTTTTGCTTCGCAGGTATGAATTCGTCAATTACAATGGATGTCCCAGCATATGTAAAAGTAGCTTCTGATCCTGCAAGGGTGATTGGAATAAATTCTGTAGGTATGTCTAGAAAAAATATTAGTGATGACTCAATTAGCAATATCAAAAAAGCATATAAATTGGTGTATAGAAAAAATTTAAAAATTGAAGAAGCGCTTTTGGAATTAAGTTCAATTTTTGAGCAAACTCAAGATATTCATATAGAGAATTTCATAAAGTCAATCCAGGCATCTGAAAGAGGAATCCTCAGGTAGGTGATTAAAGATAGATCTCTAAAAATTGGAGTTGTTTGTGGTGAGCACTCTGGAGATACGTTAGGAGCTCACCTAATTAGCGAGTTAAAAAAACATAAAGATATTGAATTACTTGGTGTTGGTGGACCGAAATTAGAAAATCTTGGAAAATAAAATTGATTTATTTATTGGTATTGATTCTCCAGATTTTAATATAAAAATTCATAAATCTCTCAAGGAAAAAGATATTTGTAAAAATATTCAACTCGTAAGTCCATCTGTTTGGGCTTGGAGGCAAAATAGAACTAAGTTAATAAAGAGATTTATAGATTTAACACTTTGTTTGTTTCATTTTGAACATGAATTTTATAAAAATATTAATCATGAAAGTATTCATTTAGGACACCCATTCAAGACTCTAGAAAAAGCTTCTAGAAAAGATATATTAGATAAATATTCACTTGATGATACTAAAAAATATATTTCTATCCTTCCAGGAAGTAGAGAATCAGAAATAAAAAATATGCTTCCAGCATATATAAAATTTATTGAAAATTATTCTATTCCAAATTCTGATACAGCTTATTTGATTCCAGCAAGCACCAATAAATTAGCTAACAAAATTTACGAAATGACAAATTCTCTTAGAAATGTCGTTGTAGAACCTTTTGCGATAAATGAATTTCTTTCTATATCTGAATTTTCTATAGTTACCTCAGGTACTGCATCTTTGGAGTCAGCTGTTATTGGATGTCCTCCAATAATTTGCTACAAAACAAATCCTTTAAATTATTTTATAATTTCTAGAATGCTAAAAGTTCAAAATATAGGTTTGCCAAATTTGTTGTTGGAAGATTCTGTTTTTCCCGAACTTGTACAAAATGAATGTAATCAAAAAAATCTGTTACTAGCTGCTGATAAGATTTTTAAAATTACTCCACAAATGAATAAGATTCAAAGTGAGATTAAGGAAAAACTTTGTGGAGTAGGGTTTGCAAATGCTGCTAAATCAATTCTAGACCTTTGAAGAATATTATCGCTGGAGTTGATGAAGTTGGTAGAGGAGCTATTGCAGGACCAGTTATTGCAGCGGCTGTAATTTTAAAAAAAGACATTGAAGGCTTAAAGGATTCAAAAAAAATTTCTGAAAAAAAAAGAATTGAACTCTCAAATAAGATTAAAAAATATTCATATTTTGCTATAGGTTCAGCATCTCACAATGAAATAGATAAATTTAATATTCTTAATGCTTCTTTATTGGCGATGAAAAGAGCTATACTTAACTTGCCAATAAAGCCAACAAAAATTCTTGTCGATGGTATTCATAAACCTGATTTAGACATAGAAATGGAGGTTATTATTGGAGGCGATTCGCTGATTAAACAAATAAGTGCAGCATCAATAATCGCAAAAGTATATAGAGATAACTTAATGTACAAATTTGATAAAAAATTCTCAGTCTATGGTTTTAAAAATAACAAAGGTTATGGAACTAAACAGCATTATAGTGCGCTCGAGATTAATGGACATTCGACTATTCATAGAAGAACATTTAAAGGGGTCTTGAAAAGATGAGTGCATTCTCTCATTTAAGAGTTTCTTCTGAATACAGTATTTCACAGGGCCTGTTAACCATTAATCAAATTGTTGATAATGCATCAAAAAAATCTATACCTTCTGTTGCCTTGACTGATAAATCTAACATGTTTGGCTTGGTAAAATTTTTTGATAAATGTGAACTAGCTGGAATTAAGCCAATATCAGGATGTTCTTTGAATGTGATATTCGACGGTGACGAGGATTCTCATGAACTTTTATGCCTTGCCAAAACTAATAATGGCCATAAAAATTTAATGAAAATTATCTCAAGTGCTCACAATAATTATTCATATTCATCTCCAATTATTCAATTCAAAGATTTAACAGAATTAAACAATGATATTGTTGTAATTTCTGGAGGAAAAAACAGCCACATTTTTGAATATCTGAGAAGAAATAATATATCTGATGCTGAAAATAAAATCGATCAATTTACGAAATATTTTAAAGATGATTTTGTACTAGAAATTCAAAAAACAAATAGAGAAGATGAGTTAGAGTTTATTAAAAATATACTCCCTTTATCCATAAAAAAAGGAATTCCTATAGTAGCTACTAATGATGTCTTATTTTCAACTCAAAATGATTATGAAATTCATGAGACAAAGGTTTGTATCAATACAGGCAGAACGTTAAATGATCCAAACAGAGAAAAATCATTCTCTGATCAGCAATATTTTAAATCTTCAGAAGAAATGATAAATCTTTTTAAAGAAAGTTCTTCATTCATTGATAATACTAATGAGATATCTAAAAAATGTAATGTCTCTCTTAAAACAAAGGGATATTTCTTGCCAGAGTATCCTGTACCTAAAGAACATGATTTTGACTCTTACATTACTGATTTATCCCACAAAAGATTAAATGAGTTAGTTAAAGATTTTGATAAAAATAAAAAAGAAGAATATGTATCAAGATTAGATTATGAGTTAAATCAAATAAAGAAAATGGGCTTTTCGAGTTATTTTTTAATCGTTTATGATTTTATTCAATGGTCAAAGAACAATGATGTACCTGTAGGACCTGGAAGAGGTTCGGGTGCCGGCTCGTTAGTTGCATATTCTCTTGGTATTACAACCTTGGATCCAATTGATCATGGTCTATTATTTGAGAGATTTCTCAATCCTGAAAGACTATCAATGCCCGACTTTGACGTTGACTTCTGTATGGAAAAAAGAGATCTTGTTATTGAGTACGTTAGTAAAAAGTATGGAGCAGATGCAGTTTCGCAAATAGCAACATTTGGTACCATGGCTGCAAGGGCAGTCGTGAGAGACGTTGCTAGAGCAATGGGTAAGCCCTACGCACTTGGAGACCGTATATCAAAGATGATACCTTTTGCACCTGGTATGACCTTAGAAAAAGCTGAATCTGAGCAACCTATATTTGCTCAAAGTATAAAAAATGATGCTGAGGTAAGAGAAATTGTGAATCTTTCATATAAACTTGAGGGAATTGCTAGAAATGTTGGAAAGCATGCTGGAGGAGTTGTGATAGCTCCTGGAAGCATATCTGATTTTTGCCCTGTTTATGTAGATCGCCAGTCAGACTCTGTAATGACTCAATATGATAAGGATGATGTAGAGAAGATTGGATTAGTGAAATTTGATTTTTTAGGATTGAGAACATTAACAGTCATTGATAGAGCAGTAAAATCAATTAACAAAGAAAAAAAAGGAAAAGAATTGTTTGATATCAATTCGATACCTTTAAATGATGAAAAAGTTTTTAAATTATTAGCATCTGGAAAGACTATGGCTGTTTTTCAACTTGAGTCATCAGGAATGAGAGACCTAATAAAAAGGCTTAAACCGACAAAATTTGAGGAAATTACTGCATTATTAGCACTTTATAGACCCGGCCCATTAAATTCAGGCATGCATGACGAATTTGTTGACCGAAAACACGGTGTTAGTCCTGTAACTTATCCTCATGAGCTTTTAGAAGAAGTGCTTGAAGAGACTTATGGCGTCATTGTGTATCAAGAACAGGTCATGGAAGCAGCAAGAGTGTTAGCTGGTTTCTCTCTTGGTCAAGCAGATATTCTAAGAAGGGCCATGGGAAAGAAAAAGAAAGAAGAAATGGAGGAACAAAGAGAAATTTTTGTAAAAGGATGCGTTAAAAATAATATTAAGGAAAAAAATGCTGAACAAATTTTTGATCTTATTAATCAATTTGCAGAATATGGATTTAATAAATCTCACTCGGCAGCTTATGCGCTGATATCTTACCAAACAGCATACCTAAAAACCTATTATCCTGAGCATTTCATGGCTTCTGTTCTGTCATCTGAGCTTGGTAATACAGATAAAATTTATGCTTTAACACAAGAATGCTCCCGAATGGGTATTAAGGTTTTAAAACCGAATATCCTCTATAGTAGAAGAGGTTTTGTTGTTAATAAAAATAATGAGATTGAATACGGACTTGGAGCTATAAAGGGCGTAGCGGACATGTTTATTAAGCACATATGTGAAACAAGAAATAAATTTAAGTATAGAGACTTATGGGATTTTTCAAAAAAAGTTGACATTAAATTAGGTGGTAAAAAGTCACTAGAGGCACTATCTCAATCAGGAGCATTTGATAGTTTAAGTCCTTCAAGAAGTATTGCCATAGCATGTGTGGAAGACATGCTGAAAGATGCCTCTATACAAAATGGACAATCAAACTTAAAAAGTGGTGACCTCTTTGCTAATTTTGATGAAAGTTTTGATCCATATGACAAATATAAAAACATTCAAGAATTAACTTTAAGTGAAAAACTTGAATTTGAAAAAAAATCTCTGGGTTACTATCTTTCTGGTCATCCTGTGATAGCCATTGATAACAAAATTAAAAAAATAAGAACAAACAGAATTTCTGATTTAAATACTGATATAAAAAAATCGTCATTAGTTTGTCTAGTAAACAGTGTTAGACAAATCAAAGATCGAAAAGGTATGCCTCTTACATTCATAAACTTTGATGATGGGAGTGGAGTTATGGATGGAATAATTTCAAGTGAAGTTTTAGAAAATTGTCATAATCTTCTTAAAGAAGGATCAATTTTGTCATTAAAAGGTTCAGTTGAGGTTGATGACTATAGATCAAATGATCTTGGTGCCTTAATGTTCAGAATGAGAGTAAAAGAAGTAAAAAGTATCGACGAAGAATTATCTAAGAAAACAAAAGAAATTTTAATTGATACTATGAAGTCAGATTCGATAACCTTAGATGATTTTTCTGAAAAATTAGAACTTATTGAAAATATTTTTTGGAAAGAAGGTACATGTGGCATAAATCTTAAAGTTCAAACAAATGAATCAGAGGCTATAATAGAGCTTGGAGATGAGTTTAAATTTAAGCCAACTCTTGAAAATTTGTTCTATTTGGAAGAAATCTTTGGAAAGGATGTAATTCAGATATAACAATTACCAAATATAACAATTTATGGATGACGAAAAGTTTTTAAATTTTGAAGAGCCTATCAAAGAATTAGCTCAAAAGCTTAGTGCTTTAAGAACTGCTGCTGTCGATTCGCCTGCATTAAATGATGAAATTCTAAACTTAGAAAAAGAAAACAAAGCACTCACAAAAAAGATTTATTCTAAACTCGACACATGGCAAATTGTTCAAGTTGCAAGACATCCTAATAGACCTCACACATCAGATTTCATAGCTAGAATCTTTGATGATTTTGATGAACTGCATGGTGACAGGCAATTTGGAGACGACGCTTCTATTATTGGAGGTATAGGTATGTTAGAAAACATGCCAGTTATGGCAATTGGGCATGAAAAAGGTAGAGATACAGATGAAAAAGTTAAAAGAAATTTTGGCATGACTAACCCTGAAGGATACAGAAAAGCTAAGAGATTAATGCTTTTGGCTGAACAATTTTCGTTGCCAGTCATAACATTTGTAGATACTGCTGGAGCCTATCCGGGAGTAGAGGGTGAAGAAAGATGTCAAAGTGAGGCAATTGCTAGAAATTTAGCCACTATGTCAGAGCTTAAGACTCCGATTATAGTTGTTGTCACTGGAGAAGGAGGATCTGGTGGCGCTCTTGCAATCAGTGTTGGAGATCATCTTTCTATGCTTGAGTATGCTATTTATTCAGTAGCTTCGCCTGAAGCATGTGCTTCAATTATTTGGCGATCATCTGAAAAAGCTCCAGATGCAGCTGAAGCCATGAAAGTTTCATCCAACGAACTTAAAAAAATAAAGATTATTGATGAAATTATTCAAGAGCCACTTGGGGGAGCACATAGAGACTACGACTTAATATCTGAAAACATAAAAGGTTCATTAATAAGAAATTTGTCAATTTTGAATCAGATGTCAATTGAAGACTTATTAGAAAGAAGATACGAAAGAATTTTAAGTGTTGGCACATAAATTGTTATCTATAGAAGAACTTAAAAGTACCCTTGATTTTGATAAAAAAATTTTTATTGGCTACAGTGGCGGGCCTGATTCCTCAGCTTTACTTTACTTTCTAAGTAAGATTTGCTCAGAATATAATTTAGATTTAAGTGCAATTCATATTAATCATAATATTTCAAAAAATAGCAATGATTGGGAAGTGCATTGTAAAGAAACATGCAAAGATCTAAAAATTAATTTTATTAATGAATCAACAAATATAATTCCTTCTGGAGGCGGCACTGAAGCATCAGCAAGAAATGAGAGATATAGAATTTTTGAAAAATATTTAGATCATAATGATCAACTTCTCACTGCTCATCATTCAGATGATGTCACTGAAACAATTTTTTTAAGATTGTTAAGAGGAACTGGTATTGATGGCTTGCAAGGACCACATAAAAAAAGAAACCTTGGGAAAGGATATGTGATTAGACCATTTTTGAATATCTCTAAGAAAGACATAATGCAATATTTGGAATTAAATAAAATAAAATATATTCAAGACAGTTCAAATATCGATAATTCATTTGATAGAAATTTTTTAAGAAATGAAATATTTCCTGTTTTAAATGAAAGATGGAATGATTTTTCTAAACGTGTTTTTAAAACCTCTCAACTGATTGAAGAAAGAAATACGAATTTTTCTAATCTGTTAAAAAACAATTATAAAGATTTAGTAAAGAATAAAATTAACAAAGATGAATTAATGAAACTTGATACCGAGATTATTAAAGAGGTATTACGCCATGCAATTAAGGAAGAGGGTATATCTATGCCTAGCTCAAAGGTATTAGAAGAAGTAATTAAAACTTTTATACATTCAAATCCAACCTCAAAATCAATTGTAAGTTGGTCAAGAGCTGACAAAGAACAGCTAGCAGGTAAAATAACATTTGAAGATGGCAAAATTTTGATATCGACAAAAGAGTAAAGGAGAGAAAAATGAATTTAGAAACTATACAAGTTTTAAATCAAGGAAAAGTTTCAACAATAATGCTTAATAGACCAGATATGTTAAATGCTGTTAATGAGCAATTGGTATGGGATTTACAGAAAGCAACTGAGAACGTAATGAATGATGATTCTGTCAAAGTAGTTATTCTAACTGGTGCGGGCAGAGGCTTTTCTGCAGGTGCTGATTTAAGTGAAAGGAAAGCTAGTTGGTCTGGATCAAAAGATGCTTTAATCAGAGGGTATAAGCCTTCATTTGAAAATATCATAAATATGCCGAAGCCTGTTATAGCATCAGTTCCAGGACCTGCTGCAGGTATTGGAGCAGCCTTGGCAATGTCATGTGATTTAAGAGTAATGTCTGAGGATTCATATCTTTTATCAGTATTTAGCAATATCGCGTTGGTGCCTGACGGAGGTTTATCATGGTTTCTGCCTAAGTTTATGGGATATGCAAAAGCCTATGAACATGCAATTGAAGCAAAAAAAATATTAGCATCAGACTGTTTAAAATATGGCATCGCTAATAAAGTTGTCCCTTCTGATCAGTTAGAACAGATAACATTAGATTGGGCAAACCAATTGGCAAAAAGATCATCACAATCGTTAAATCATACTAAAAGATTGATGCGTGAGTCTTTGGCCATGAGCTATTGGGATACTTTCAGTAATGAAGCTGAAATTCAGAATGAACTCACTGTGAGTGATCAAAATAGAGAAGCTGTGAAAGCATTTCTTGAAAAAAGAGAACCTAATTTCGATTAAGTATTCAAAAGCTTACTAAGACCTACAATTATTGCATCAAATGACGCTCTCGTTGTATTTGGATGAATACCAACGCCCCAAAATGTTTTTCCGTCTTGTTCTAACTCGATATAAGCAGCTGCTTTTGCGTCTGAACCTGAAGATATTGCAGATTGATGATAATCAGCTACCTTTATATTTATTCCGATCTTCTTAGATAAACCATTTATAAAAGAATCTATGGGACCATTTCCAGATCCTGAAATTTCCTCTTTTGAACTTCCCATCTTCATGATCAAAGATAAAGAATGAATATCATCTTTCGTTGAAGATTCATGTTTAATATATGAGTAATTATTTTTAGCTTTAAGATAATTGTTTTCAAATATATCCCATATTTGAGTACTAGATATTTCTTTACCAGTATCATCAGCAAGTTTTTGTATCTTTTGACTTAAACTAATTTGTAATCTTCTTGGCAATGAGACTCCGTGATCTTTTTCCAAAAGAAAAGCTACGCCACCTTTGCCCGATTGAGAATTAATTCTTACGACTGCTTCATAATTTCTGCCCAAGTCTGCTGGGTCTATAGGTAAATATGGAACCTGCCATTTAGGATCATTTGAGCTTTTCATAGCATTAAAACCTTTCTTGATAGCATCTTGGTGAGAACCAGAAAATGCAGTAAAAACTAAGTCTCCTGCATAGGGATGTCTTGGATGAACTGGAAGTTGATTACAATATTCAACCTCTCTCATAACTGAATTAATGTTAGAGAAGTCTAATTTTGGATCTATGCCTTGAGTAAGCATATTTAATGCAATAGTAACAACGTCAACATTTCCAGTTCTCTCACCATTCCCAAAAAGCGTACCTTCAATCCTATCTGCACCGGCCATAAGTCCAAATTCAGATGCTGCTACTGCAGTTCCTCTATCATTATGAGGATGAAGACTTAAACAAATATTTTTTCTATTTTTAAGATTTTCATTCATCCATTCAATTTGATCGCCATATATATTTGGAGTAGACATTTCGACAGTTGCTGGAAGGTTTATAATAATTTTATTTTTAGATGCTGTTTTTAATATATCGACAACTTCATCACAAACATCTCTTGCATAATCTAATTCAGTTCCTGTAAAGCTCTCAGGTGAGTACTCAAATGTCCATTCAGTATCAGGATTTTCCTCAGCTAAATCTTTAATTAATATTGCCGCATCAAGTGCAATTTTTTTTATACCTTCTTTATCTTGGTCAAACACTACTCTTCTCTGTAAAGTTGAGGTTGAATTATAGAAATGAACAATAGCTTGTTTTGACCCACGGAGAGATTCAAAAGTTTTTCTAATTAATTCTTCTCTAGCTTGAGTTAAAACCTGTATTTTTACATCACTAGGAATTTTTTTGTTCTCGATTAGATCTCTAACAAAATCAAAGTCAGTTTGTGACGCTGACGGAAAACCAACTTCAATTTCCTTAAAACCTAGTTTACAAAGTAAAGCAAACATTCTATTTTTTCGCTCTGATCCCATCGGCTCGATCAATGCCTGATTGCCATCACGCAAGTCTACAGAGCACCAAATAGGTGCTTCTTTTAATACTTTTTCAGGCCATTTCCTATTTTGAAGACTAATTGGCTGAAAAGCAGAATATTTGTCTGTTGGATTATCCATTCTTCTTTAACTAAATGTTATTATATTTTTATGCTCACACCAGAAATAAAAACTAACCTTATATTAAAAGAGATTGGAATTCAAAGATATTCATTAAGGTCGCAAGGAAAAATTATTTCTCAAAAAACTTATCACTATTTCTTAAAAGGTAAAATATTAGCAATATTTGATAAGCCTTTTGAAAACTTTGTTAGAGAGCAGCAAGATCTTATAAAAGCAGTATTAACATCAACAAAACTTGATCAAGGAGAAGAAATTTTTGAAAATGCTTTTTTTGATTCTCAAGAGTCATTACAACAAAAGATTTCAAGTTTTAATGATATTAAATTAGCAATAGTTTTTGGAAAAATTTCTTATAATCTTTCTTTTGATTGCGAGGTAATTTATTCACCATCTGTAAATCAACTTATGCTTCAAAAAAATTTAAAAGCAAATCTTTGGAAAGATATAAAGAAAAAATTAGATTTATAAAAATGTATGAAATTTCACTTATGAGTCAATCAGACTTAAAAGAAGCATATGAAATCGAAAAAACAACAAATCCAACGCCTTGGTCAAAAGAAAACTTTTTCTCTTCATTCGAAGTTGGTCACAAATCATTAGCTTGTAAATACAATAAAAGAATTGTTGGATTTATAATATTTTCGCATATTAAAAAGGAAAGCCATTTACTTAGCATTGCTGTTGAAAAAGATCATCAGAGATCTGGTGCTGGTAGTATTTTGTTGAAGACAATGATAAATCAATCAAAAGTACTTGGAGCAAAAAAAATTTATTTAGAGGTCAGATCTAAAAACAAAGTAGCGATTAATTTCTACAGTAAATTTAAATTTATTAAAGATGCAATCAGGACAAATTACTATTCTGGTGACAGTCCTGACGATGCCGTTCTCATGAGTTTAGATATTTAAACTAAAGCAATTCCATTATGCTTAATTCAATTTCGTTTGCTTCAGTTTGAGGGCTAAAGCGTTTAACGATATCTCCATTTTTAGAAATTAAAAATTTAGTAAAGTTCCATTTAATTTGTGATGTTCCAGCCACACCTGGCATTTTATTTTTTAAAAATTTATAAAGCGGATCAGATTTTGAACCATTAACATGTATTTTGTTAAAAATTTCAAATGTAATAGCATACTTTGTATCACAAAAATTTCTAATTTCTTCATTAGTACCGGGTTCCTGAAGTGCAAATTGATTGCATGGGAATGCAAGCACTTCAAAACCTGATTCTTTATATTTTTTATAAAGGTTTTCGATACCTTCATATTGATAAGTTAAACCACAATAACTTGCAACATTTACAATTAGTAGCACCTTATCTTTAAATTTTGTTAAAGAAACTTCATTTAGTTTTGAGTCTTTAACAGAAAAATCATAAATTGTTTTCATATATTTTTACTATGTATGAGAAAATGTGAAACATTATAGTATGCATTTAAACAAAACAAGAACATTAAAAATTTTCTTTTATGAATACAAATATTAATTACATTTGGAAGGATTATATGGATTTATCTATTGATGAGCTTTATGCAATTATTAATTTAAGACAAGAAGTTTTTGTATATGAACAGAATTGCCCATATATTGACGCTGATTATTCTGACCAAGATGCATTCCATTTACTTGGTTATAAAGAACATGATTTAGTAGCGTATCTGAGAGCATTTAAACCTAAGATTAAATATGAAGGTTCATCAATTGGAAGAATAGTTGTAAAAAAAGATTTTAGAAATTTGAATTTAGGAAAAGATATAACAAACCTTGGAAAGAGCTTCTTATTTAAAAAATTTCCAAATCACGAAATTGTTATTTCTGCACAATACAGGCTGGAAAAATTTTATGAAAACCTCGGATTTACCTCAAGAGGTGATGTCTATCTCGAAGATGACATTGATCATATACAAATGTTTATCTTACCTAGCTAATGATACTTTTATTAAACAACAAATCACTTATTTCCTCTGTTATAAAAGGAGCAAAAGGGTGCATAACATGCAAGATTTCATTGAGAAGCGGCCTTAGGTTGGCTGTATTACCTGAATTCTTACATTCTTCAATATAAACATCACAAAATTTACTCCAAAAAAACTCATATATCTCATTAACAGCGAAATCTAGTCTGTATTCAATTATATTTTTATTAATTTGTTCCTTGGTCTTTCGAAATTCATCATATATCCATTTGTCTATATCATTTTCTGCATCAAATATTTCTTTTTCAATTGGATAACCATCAATAAACCTTGCAGCATTCCATATTTTGTTACAAAAATTTCTAAAACCTTTAAGTCTACCAAACTCAAAACTGATATCTTTTGTATGCGTAGCCATTGAAAAGAATGCCATTCTTAAGGCATCAGTTCCATAAGACTCAATGCCCTTAGGAAATTGATTTCTAGTTTTCTTTTCAATTTTCTCAGCTAATCCTTCTTGCATCAGATTGGCTGTTCTCTTATCAACTAATTCATCTTGAGATATTCCATATACTAAATCTAATGGATCTATAATATTTCCCTTTGATTTAGACATCTTTTGACCATTTTCATCTCTTATTAAACCCGTTACATAAACATCTTTGAAAGGTATTTTATTAGTAAATTCAATACTCATCATGATCATTCTTGCTACCCAGAAAAATATTATGTCAAATCCAGTGACTAATAGAGAAGTTGGAAAATGTTTTTTTAAGTCTTCTGAATCATTTGGCCAACCCAAGGATGAGAATGGCCATAAACTTGAAGAAAACCAGGTATCAAGAACATCCTCATCTTGTGATAATTCTCTATTGTCAAGATCATAGTATTCTCTAACTTCTGTTTCATCGAAACCAACATATATATTATTTTCATTGTCATACCAAGCAGGTATTCTATGACCCCACCAAATTTGACGGCTTATGCACCAATCTTCAATGTTATCCATCCAATTAAAATAAGTTTTTATCCAATTATTAGGATGAAATTTTACTTCACCATTATTAACGGCATCATTGGCTTTTTTTGCCATCTCAGAAGTTTTTACATACCACTGATTACTTAATCTTGGCTCAATTACAATATTAGATCTTTCACCTCTTGGAACACTGATGGGATGCTTTTCTTCTTTCAACAATAATTCCTTTTCATTTAATTTTTCGAGAACAAGTTTTCTTACTTTAAATCGGTCAAGGTTTTGAAAAGGCTTAGGTACATTTTTGTTGGACCATGCATCTTCATTGAATATGTTAATTGGTTGAAATTTATCAGCATCTTTTGAAGTGAATACTTCTCCATTAATTTCATGCAAACAATATTTTTTTCCAATTTCATAGTCATTAAAATCATGAGCGGGTGTAATTTTTAGGCATCCTGTACCAAAATCCATATCAACATATTTATCAGCAATAATCGGTATTTTTCTATCTACAAAAGGCAATATTATTTTTTTACCAATTAAATCTTTATATCTTTTATCCTCTGGATTTACTGCAACAGCCATGTCTCCGAACATTGTCTCAGGTCTTGTTGTAGCAACAATCACAAAATCTTGACTATCTTCAATAGGGTACTTTATGTGCCAAATTATTCCGTCTTTTTCTTGCCTAATAACTTCAAGATCTGAAACAGCTGTTTTAAGTGAAGGATCCCAGTTTACGAGTCTATAACCTCTATAAACTTTGTCTTTTCTATATAATTCTACAAAAGCTTTTATTACAGCGTCATTACATCCGTCATCAAGAGTAAATCTATATTTATCCCAATCAACGGTACAGCCCAGCCTCTTAATTTGTGCAGTGATATTTTTTTCAGAATAGTTTTTCCATGACCAAACTTCTTTTATAAATTTTTCTCTACCCAGATCTTTTCTTGTTATATTATTTTTTGAAAGATTGTTCTCTACAACCATTTGAGTTGCTATTCCTGCATGATCACTCCCAACTTGCCAATATGAGTCTTTGCCTTTCATATGATTAAATCTAGTATAGAAGTCCATAATTGAGTATTGGAAACTATGTCCCATGTGGAGTGTGCCAGTAACATTTGGCGGGGGTATTACCTGTGAAAAAGATTCTTTAGATTCTTTATTTGAAACTTTTCTTTTTGACCATATTTTTACCCATTTTTCCTCAACTTCAATAGGATTGTATTGTTTATCCATATGGCCTTAGTTTTTATTTCAATCTTTTACTTAGAAGAAGTTCACTAATAAGTGGAACAGGCCTTCCAGTTCCAGCTTTCACAGGCGTGCTGTAGGATGCGGTGGCAGCAATATCAATATGAGCCCACTTATAATCTTTGGTAAACTTAGAAAGGAATGCAGCAGCGTGAATAGTGCCTGCTTCTCTTCCACCTCCAATATTAGCTAAATCTGCATATTTTGTATTTGTACATGATTGATGTTCATCCCATAAAGGTAATTGCCATGCTCTGTCTCCAGACTCTTCACCAGATTCAATGATCATATCTGCAAGATGTTGATCATTTGTCATTACGCCGCTGGCATGTCTTCCAAGAGCAATTACAACTGCACCTGTTAATGTGGCCATATCAATTACATGTGAGGGCTTATACTTTCCAACATAAGTTAAACAGTCAGCAAGAATAAGTCGTCCTTCAGCATCAGTATTTAGTATCTCAATAGTTTGTCCAGACATAGAAGTGACAACATCACCTGGTTTTGTAGCCTTTGATGAACACATATTTTCAGCACAACCCATAATTCCAACAACGTTTACATTGGCATTTAGTCTTGCAAGCATTGACATGACACCAAATACTGTTGCTGCACCACACATATCCCATTTCATTTCATCCATTGCAGGACTAGGTTTTATTGAAACTCCACCAGTGTCAAAAGTTACCCCTTTTCCTACTAAAGCAACTGGTTTCTCTGATGATTTACCACCTTTATATTCAATTACCATCATTCTTGCAGGCTCTTCACTTCCTCTAGAGACACTTAAAAATGAACCCATACCCATTTTTTTCATTTGATTTTCATTGAATGATTTTACTTTCAGCTTTGGAAAATCTTTTGTCATTGCCTTTACCTTCTTTTCAATGATTCTTGGTGTGCAATGATTAGCAGGCAGATCACCCAAATATTTGGCACTATTTACTCCCTCACCAATTGCGTATCCTTTTTTTGCAGCGTTTTTGGCTTTTATCAAATCAGATTTTGTAAGAGAAGATACTAGAATGTTAAGCTTTTTAACACTTGGTTTTTTTGCAGTTTTATTGCATGTTTCAGAAAAAATATAGACGTTTGATTCAATAGTTTTAGCTACCATTTCAATCAGCCACATCTCACACTTACCTTTTGGATAAACCGTCCCTGGCATTATTGAAATATCTCTGGCTTTTAACTGATTGCCTTTTTGTGCTATTGATTGATACATTGAGATTAATTTGTGAATTTGATCACTATCCTGGAATCCTTTTACTAAAAGTACATTCTTAGCGTTAAATGATTTAGCATTTGGAACCAATACTGAGCTTCCAGATTCTTTTAAATGTGACGAAACATCTTTTGCAAGTTGATTAACAACTTTATCCTTGGTGTTTTTATTTATCACAATTACTAATAAATCTGTTTTAAGAGATAGTAAATCAGACGAAGTTACATCTTTTACTGAAACGTTATTTAAAACTTTATATGCCATTTAAGTTCTCCTGTAATAGTATTTACTGATAAGATAAATATTGTAATGCATCATACTTCACAAGGCATGTATAAAAAAAATATTCTTTCAAAAAGTTTGAATATTGAGGTTTTAAAATCGAGTGTCGCCATATTATTCATTTTCTTTTTTTTAGTTATTGGATCAAGATTTGTTGGATATTTTGAGCAGGCCTCTGAGGGCCTATTGGACCCAAATATAATATTAAAAGTTGTTGTTCTTAGGTTTCCAGATTTCATTACTTTACTAATACCTTTTTCATTTTTTCTTGGTGTAGTTGTGACTATTTCAAGAATGTATGCAGAAAATGAAATATATGGTTATTTTTCTGCTGGCTCGTAGCACCATATACAAAGGAACTTTCAAAAGACATGCTTTCAGTTGACTCTTTTCAAGATCAATTTGAATCTATCAAACCAAATAAAATTTTTATGTTTAATGAAGGTGATGGCTTCATTTACTCTGATAAAAAAAATGACGATGTTCTTGAAGGAGTTACAATTTTCTTGTCTGATGGAGATTCATCTTCACTAATTCTTTCTGACAGTATGACGTTTCAGAATCATGGAGCAGAATTAGATCTTAAATTTGAGGATGGAAAGTTGCATCAAGGAATCTTTGAATCAAAAAATCAAATAACTTCAGATTTTGGAAAACTTAAAATACCAATAGATAATGATACTTCCTCTTTAAGTGGTTTATCACTTTCAAAACTTTTTGATTATTCTCTTAAGTCCTCTAAATCCGAGTTTCTTTGGAATATTTCAATTCCAATCACAATCTTTATTCTGTTACTTATTGGTATTAGTATTTCAAAAGTTGAACCTAGGCAGGGAAGATTATCAGTATTTTTTCCTGCAATAGCCATTTATATTTTTTATTTGAGTTTGCTTATTTTAACCAGAGATCTCATTGATGGGGACAATTCGCTTTCGCAATACTTTAATGGGTATTTTTAATTTATATTTAATAAAGAGATCATTTGTTTTCTCAATATCCATTTTAATATTATTTGGAATACTTGATTCTATATTCTCTTTAATTTCTGAATTGGAGAATATTTCAGAAAGATATACTTTCACTAGCATTTTAGTTTATGTTTTTCAGTCAATGCCGCATAGACTAATCGATTTTGTTGAGGGGGCATGCTTATTGGGAGTCATGATTGCATTGGCAATTTCTCATCAAGAAGGTAATTTAAATGTTCTTAGATCTGCTGGAAAGTCGCCGTTTAAAATAATTTTAATAAGTTCTATTGGGCCAATATTATTAGCAACTTTACTTATATTATTTGATGAAGTTATATTCAAAAAGTCATATATAAATGCAGAAATTAACAAGAATATTCTACTAGAAAAAGTAATAGCCTCTAATGAGAACAAATGGATAAATCAAAATGATTTATTTTTAGGTTATCAAGATATTATTGAAGATAATATTTTTAATGCAAAACTAATAAAGTTGATTGATGATAAGGAAATAAATGTTTTTGAGTCAAAATTAGCTAAGATTGATGATACTAAAATAGTATTTGGTAATGATCAGCAAGTAAATTTTGTTATTCCAATACAATCAAGAATTTCGATAAAAAATATTCAAAACGAAAATATTTCAGAACTCTATTATTTAAAAAAATTATTTATCGAAAGCAAACTTGAGGATGATATTCTTTTCAAACAGCACATTGATAAAGCTTTATATAAAGTAGTACTTATTCCACTATCTATTTTTGCATTAATTGCATATTTTGGGTCACTGATATTTGGTTCACTAAGAGATTTAAACATTGGGGCAAGAATTACAATTTCTGTTTTTGGTGCCTTTGTCTATAAGCTTATGCAGGATTTATCAATTGGGATATTTATTTCATTTAACTTGTCAGTTTTAATTGGAGTAATGATTCCATCTATTTTTTTGGCGTTGCTTGCAATTAACTCTTATCGGAAAATTTAAATTTTCTGATACGTTGTTTTTGAAATGATGTCACTTAGTGAAAGATTGTTTTTTGTAAAATAAATTAAGACTAATGGGAGCCCAAATAAAAAAAATGTTAAAAGGTTACAAAAGTACCTAATTGATATCTGATAAAAGGTTATTGGTTTTTTATCGAGACTGTAAATTTCAAATTTCCAGACCGCCATTCCAAGTGTTTTGCCGCCATGTGTCCAAAAATATCCATAAAAAATCCATGTGCTTAAAAATACAATCAATGGACCAATCCATTTACTCTCAATAATACCTCCATTTATCCATACAGCTATTGATCCTGATGCAAACCATACACCAAGTAATAATAATAAATCGTATATGGCCGCAGCTATTCTTTTAAGAGGAAATACTTTATGTGAATTTTCAGACATTTTGGTATAGTACTAAATTATAAAAAAAAATAAATTATTATGAGTTCTACTTCAGATTTTCTTGGACATCCCAAAGGTTTATTTGTATGTTTTGCAACAGAAATGTGGGAAAGATTCTCTTATTATGGAATGAGAGCACTTCTGATACTTTACCTAACAAAGCATTGGGAATTTACTGACACAACAAGTTATTTAATCTATGGAGCTTACACATCTTTAGTTTACATAATGCCAGTTTTTGGAGGAATGTTAGCTGATCAAATTTTAGGATCAAAGAAAGCTGTAACTTATGGCGCCATTTTATTGGTGTTTGGACACTTAGGCATGACAGTAGAAAGCAGCGAACAGGTTTTTTATCTTTCGTTAGCTTTAATAGTTTCAGGTGTAGGTTTTTTAAAACCAAACATTTCAACAATGGTTGGAGCTTTGTATGAAGAAGGAGACTCAAGAAGAGATTCGGGCTTTACAATTTTTTATATGGGTATAAATATTGGTGCTTTTACTGCGACACTCCTTTGCGGATATTTAGGAGAAGAAATTGGTTGGGCATATGGTTTTGGAGCTGCTGGAATTGGTATGTTGCTGGGATTAATTATATTTTTATGGGGACAAAAATATCTTGAGGGCTTAGCAGAGCCACCATCAAACAAATATATGACAAAGATTAACGGAATTTCATATGAAAATTGGGCATATATTTCTGGTGTTGTGATGGTCTTAATAACATGGTTTTTAGTTCAAAATTCACAGTTGGTGGGGCAATTATTAGGAGGCTTTGGAGTCATTTTTATTGGCGCATGGTTATTTTATGCTCTATTAAAATGTGCTCCTGAAGAAAGAGACAGATTAATAGTTGTGGGGATTTTAATATTATTTTCACTGATATTTTGGGCTTTATTTGAACAGGCAGGATCTTCATTAAACATTCTTACTGATAGGGGTGTCGATAGAGTAATTTTTGGTTGGGAAGTCCCAGCATCTATGTTTCAATCTCTAAATGCTGGATTTATATTTACAATAGCTCCTCTTTTTGCTCTTTTATGGATAGCTCTTGCAAAAAGAAATATGGAACCATCCACACCAATCAAGTTCTCAATTGGTATTGTTTTTGTTGGATTAGGATTTTTAGCTCTAGTTTATGGCATGAAATCATCTGAGGGACTTCAAACAGGCGTATTTTGGATAATACTAATATATCTGTTGCATACCCTAGGAGAGCTTTGCTTGTCTCCTGTTGGACTTTCATCCGTTACCAAATTATCTCCTCAGAGAATTGTTGGTTTTATGATGGGAATGTGGTTTTTTGCTTCTGCAGCTGGAAACTATGTAGCTGGATTAATTGCTAGAGCAACTGCATCAGAGTCTTCAGGAGAGGCAAGCGATGTTTTTAATCTAGCTCAAAAACAAGCTTTCATGGATGTTTATACTGATGTTGGACTAATCGCAATAGGTTGTGGAATATTCTTAGCAATAATTACACCTCTTCTCAAAAAGCTGATGCATGGCGCGAATTAAAAAAAAAGATCCTGTTAAAAAAAACATGGATAAGTTTCACAAACCAAAAACTCATAAAGATAAGACAAAATATAATAGAAAGAAAAAATCTAAAGATTTTGATTAAGATTTACTAGAATATTTTTATAAATATCCTTTAATTTCCATAAATCACTAATTTTTACGTGCTCATCAACTTGGTGAATAGACTGGTTAACAGGACCTAATTCAACAATTTCAGTATTCATTTTTGCTACAAATCGTCCATCTGAAGTTCCACCTTTAGCATTCAATTCTGGAAGATATCCTGTTATCTCTTCAACAGAGGAACAGACTATATCCTTGAAGAAATTTTCTTCTGTTAAATAAGGATCTCCGTTAAGATCCCATTCACATTCATAATTTATACCAAGATCATTGATTATCGATTCAAAATCAGCTTTTAAGCTTTGTTCAGATGATTCAGTCGAAAACCTGAAATTAAATATTATTTCAAGATTGCCAGGGACAACATTATGAGCACCAGTTCCAGAACTTATATTAGAAATTTGAAAGCTTGTTGGATCAAAAATATCATTCCCATTATCCCATTTTTTGTTTTTTAGTTTTGTAATTAAGTCACTTGATAAAAATATTGGATTGATAACATTTTCGGGATAGGCTATGTGTCCTTGCTTACCAAAAATTTTTAATTTACCTCCGAGTGATCCTCGCCTTCCTACTCTTGCACAATCAGCAACTTTCTTACTAGATGTTGGTTCCCCAACAAGGCAAAAATCAATATGCTCATCATCATCTATCATTTTTTCAACAATCTTATCGATAAATCCATCTTTAGAATTACCTTCTTCATTAGATGTTAGTAATATTGCTAATCTGAAATTAAGCTTTTCTATGGTCTTTAGAAATTCTTTTGCACTTTCCATAAAAACAGCGACGGATGATTTCATATCCGCTGTTCCTCTACCATATAGAATATCTTGCTCAATTGTTGCTGAGAAGGGTGGGTATTTCCATTTATCTTCAGGCCCACTTGGAACTACATCGGTATGCCCAAGAAAACAAAAAAGTTTTCCAGAATCTCCTATCGTTGCATACAAATTTTCTACGTTCTGATAATTAATTCGTTCGCATTTAAAATTCAATTCCTTTAATTCTTTTTCAATAAGATCAAAACAACCTTCATCATTTGGAGAAAGCGATTTAATTCTTATAAGTTGTTGAAGAAAATCAATCATTTGAGTGCAGTTCTTTATTTAAATTAGATTTTTTTTGATTTGGTTTAGCCATGACCATTCCAGTCAAAGAATCCCTAATGAAAAGCAGGTTTGACTTACCAGATAAATCTCGTGCTTTGACAATCTGTGGCGATTTATTTTTATCTTTAGTTACATTGATTTTAGTTCCAGCAGTAATGTATAAACCTGCTTCAACAATACAATTATCACCTAACGAAATGCCTACTCCTGCATTTGCACCAATAAGGCAATTTTCTCCAATAGATATTTTTGTATCATTGCCTCCTGAAAGAGTACCCATGGTGCTGGCACCACCTCCTAAATCAGAGTTATTACCAATTACTACTCCAGCTGAAACTCTTCCTTCAATCATCGCTTTACCCAAGGTCCCAGCATTAAAATTAATGAATCCTTCGTGCATTACTGTTGTTCCAGCACTCAAATATGCTCCAAGCCTCACTCTGCTTGCATCAGCAATTCTAACTTTCTTTGGAACAACATAATCAGTAAGACATGGAAATTTATCTATGGATCTTATATATAAATCATTCTTTCCAGATTTCGATTCTTTCAATCTTAATTCTATTTCATCAATAGAAATAGGTCCTTTATTTGTCCATACTACATTTGGCAAGCATTCAAATAACCCATCTAGATTTACAGTGTTCGGTAATACAAACCTGTTAGAAATTAAATGTAATTTAAAATATGCATCTGCAGCATTCTTAATTGGTTCATCTAAATCATTTTTTGACCAATCAAGCATAATAATTTCTTGAGCATTAGAAGTAATTTTAATAGTTTTAAATTCTGTCTTTTGATTATCAAATTCTATATTTGGAAAATATACGTCAAGTATCTGTCCAGATTCAGACTTATTTGCAATGCCTTCTCCATGAATTTTCATTTTCTTTAAACCACTTTTTTTAATTCTGAAATAATTTTTTTAATTTTGTAATTTGGAACTAACTTTTTATTGAAATTTTCAATTTCAAAAGTGTCTTCAACTCTTTCACCCAGTGTATTGATTCTTGCAGAGTAAATTGAGACATCATTTTCAAAAAATACTTTTGAAATATTAGCTAGTAAACCGGAACTGTCAACCGTTTCAACTGTTATTAGGTTCCTATTTTTATTTATATCTATGGACACATCTATTTTTACAATTTTTTCAAATTTAGCGTTTTTTTTCTTAACTTTTCTTCTTTCGGTAATTTGATCAACTGCATGAAAGTTTTTTTCAATTTTAGAAGATAATTCAATTAATTCTGATTTGTTAAGAACTCTGTCTTGCCGAGAAAACTTTGTAATAAATGTATTTGCTGCAAATTGATTATCTTTTGATGTAAAGATACTTGCGTCAATAATTTCAAGTCCTGCACGATCAAATATATTAACTAATTTATAAAATAAGCCTGGAGAATCATCAACTTTTACAAATATCTCTATGAGTTCGTTAAATTTTTGCTTGCAGCCAATAACAAATTCTTTATTTTTATTTTTTAGTATTAATTTTGATTGCCATAATAGAGAACTCGACGAATTTTTATTGAAATAATTGTCTTCAAAATTTCTAAAATGATGCGTTATAAATTCTTTTTCTTCCTTAGTATCAAGGCTATCGAATACATTTTTTTGTCTTTCTATTGAAATCTGAGATGATGCTTTCATAGGTTCTTTATTAATCTTTGATCTCGTCAATAAATAAAGGTCTTTCAATAAAAGATGCTTCCAGCCATTCCATAGAGCAGGATTTGTAGCTCTGATATCATTAATTGTGAGAAGATATAAATAATCTAATTTTTCACTTGATTCAACTACTGAAGCAAATTCATTAACTGTATTGGGATCACCAATGTCTTTTTTTTGGGAAATAGATGACATTATAAGATGTTTCTTTACAAGCCAAGATATTAAATCTGCATCTGTCTTTGACATACCCAATCTTTTTGCAAATCTTTTACTTGTCTTGGCTCCAATTTCTGAGTGATCTCCGCCTTTACCCTTTCCGAGGTCATGAAATAATCCTGCAACATATAAAATTTCTATTTTTGGTAATTTATTTATTAATTCATGCTCTAATTCAAATCCAGTTTGCTTATTTAATTTCATTTGTCTCATGTTTCTTACCACTTTAAATGTATGTTCATCTACAGTGTAAGTATGAAATAAATCAAATTGCATTTGTCCTACAACACTCTTAAATTCTGGAATATACTCTTGCATAACGCCAAGTGATTTCATTGTCCTTAATATTGATGAAAGGTTATATTTAGATCTTAATATTTCTAAGAATTGACTTGCATACTCTTCATTTTTTCTGAACTCTTTATCAATAAAGTTAATGTTTTTTCGAATGAGCGATTTAGTTTTAGTGTCAATTGAATTTATTGTTTTACTTTTACCAATTTCAACAAATATTTCAAATATAAGGTTTTTATTATTCCTAAGATTAATATTTTCAATTCCAATTTTGCTGCCATATTTGTGAATACCTTTAATTTTTTGAAAATAGTTTTTTTTAGGATATTTTTCGTTATATTTCTCATAAACAATCTCATTAAAGTATGAAAGTACTGCCGCCATTTCATAAAATTTTTTCATCATCTTTTCAACTGAGTTTTTTGCAGATCTTTTACCTAGTCTAGCTTTTTTTGAAATTTCAACCTGAGCTTCAAAATTTAGTCTGTTGTGATTCGTTATTATGTTAGTAGCAAATCTTAAAGATTTTATAAAGTTATACGCATCAAGCGCATCATTCAGCTCACTATTAAATATTTTTGATTTAGATATTTCACCGGTTGTTCTTAAATCAAAGCAGTGTTGAAGGATCCATAATGCAGATTGAAAATCTCTGAGTCCTCCTGGAGATTCTTTTAAATCTGGCTCTAAATTAAAAGCTGTAGAGAAAAATTTACTGTGTCGTTGTTGTTGCTCTATAAATTTTGTGTTGTAGAAATTATTTTTGGACCAAAGTTTGGATAGAGCATAGTTAATTTTATTGTCCATTTCATTTGTCGAAATGATTGGGCGTCTTGTTAGATAAGATGTGAACTCTCTTATGTCTTTTTTTGATATTTTTTTAATATCCGAAATCGATCTAACAGAATGACCAACTTTATATCCTTGATCCCATAGATAAGAAATAAATTCTTCAAGATTTTTAAAATTATTTGATTTATTTTTTTCAACAATTGATATGTCAATGTCTGAAATTGGAAAAATTTCTTTTCTACCAAAACCTCCATTGGCATAAATTACAAAATTTTTATCAAGATCAAGATCAAGAAATCTTTTTTTAATTTTTCTCTCGACTTCATTTGAGTATTTTCTTAGAAATTTATTGACTTTTGATGGTTTTAGATAGACTTCAGGGAAGGATTTATTAAATTCATTGTTAAGTTTAGAGATCTTTTCAATCATTGAAATTCTTCATTTCTCTTCGTTAAAATTTCTGAACCATCTTTTGTTACCGCAATTGTATGTTCCCATTGGGCTGAGTTTCTTCCATCTCTGGTTTCAACGGTCCAGCCATCACTAAGAATTTTGCTAAATTTTGTGCCTTGATTAATCATTGGCTCAATTGTGAAGCACATACCTTCTTTAAGTTGAATACCTGACCCAGATTTTCCATAATGAAGAACCTGAGGTTCTTCGTGGTAAATTGTTCCAATTCCGTGACCGCAGTAATCCTCAACAACACTGTAATAATTACTTTCAGCATGTTTTTGAATAGCATTTCCAATATCGCCCAAATATGCTCCTGGCTTAACAGCCTCTATACCCTTATATAGACACTCTTGAGTGATTCTAACAAGACGCTCGTTATGAGGAGCGCATTTCCCAACTAAAAACATCTTTGATGTATCACCATGCCAACCATCTTTAATTACTGTAACGTCAATATTTAAAATATCACCATCTTTTAAAATTTTTTGATTATTCGGTATTCCATGACATATAACTTGATTAACACTGGCACATATTGTTTTTTCATATCCTTTATATCCAACATTTGCAGGTATGGCATTCTGATTGTTAACAATGTGATCAAAACATATTTTGTCTAACTCTCCAGTTGATACACCAGGAATTACATACGGCGTTATCATTTCAAGCACTTCAGCGGCAAGTTTCCCCGCAACTCTCATTTTTTCAATCTCAGAACTATTTTTGATAGAAATTTTCATTTTTTTGTAATTATAACTAGACATAACATGACTTAATCTATAAAGTACAATTTTAATGTCAGCGTGTTATTTTAGCTCATTAAATGCCAAAAGTTCTTTAAATAGTTCACCCAAAATTTTCTTTAGAATTCTTTCCTCAAAGGAGATTTTCTAGTGTCTTTTCCAGCAATATTGGCATTTGAAGACGGTAGTGTATTTCAAGGCATTGGTTATGGCAAAGAAAAATATGATGTCGGAGAAATTGTCTTCAATACTTCAATGTCTGGTTATCAAGAAATTATTACAGATCCATCTTACAAAAAACAAATCATAACTTTTACACATCCTCATATTGGTAATACAGGCACCAATAAAGAGGATAGTGAGTCTGAAATGATTCATGCATCTGGTATTGTAGTAAAAAATTTTTGTGAAAAACCTTCTAATTGGAGATCATCGGAATCTCTAGAAGAGTTTTTACTCAAACATAATGTTATGGCGATTTCTGGAGTAGATACCCGTCAAATAACTTCAATTTTAAGAGAAAAAGGTGCTCAAAATTGTTGTATTGGTGCTCTCTCTAAGATTTCTGAAAAAGATGCAATACAAAAAGCAAAAAACTTTTCTGGACTAGAAGGTTTAGATTTAGCTAAAGTTGTTTCAACGAAAGAAAATTATTTGTGGGATACAGGGGTTTGGCCTCACTACGCAAAATCTACTTTAGATTATCCAATAGTTGCAATGGACTTTGGAATCAAAAAAAACATATTAAATCTATTGTCTGACACTCTTGGAAAAGTTCATGTTGTGAATGCACAAACAGAATATAATGAGATTAAAAAATTAAATCCCAAAGGCATTTTTTTATCTAATGGTCCTGGAGATCCAGAGCCTTGTGATTATGCTATAGAGAATATAAAAAAATTTCTTGAAGACAAGATTCCAATATTCGGAATATGTCTTGGGCATCAACTACTTGGTCTTGCTTCAGGTGCACAGACTTTTAAGATGAAATTTGGTCATCATGGAGCAAATCATCCTGTTCAAGACTCAAAAACAAATGAAGTTTTTATAACAAGTCAAAATCATGGTTTCGCAGTAGACATTGAAACACTTCCTAAGAATGTAAATGTTACTCATCAATCTTTATTTGATAAATCCCTTCAGGGCATAGAATTCTCTGATAGACCAGCATTTTCATTTCAGGGCCACCCTGAGGCTAGTCCTGGACCGCATGAGATACAAATTTTATTTATGAAATTTAAAAAAATGGTTGAAGAATATGCCAAGACGTAAAGATATTTCTTCAATTTTAATTATTGGCGCTGGTCCTATTATTATTGGTCAAGCATGCGAATTTGATTATTCTGGAGCTCAAGCTTGCAAGGCTTTGAAAGAAGAAGGATTTAGGGTGATATTAGTTAACTCTAATCCTGCAACAATCATGACGGACCCTTTACTTGCAGACGCTACATACATTGAACCAATTCACTGGGAATCAGTCGAGAAAATAATTGAAAAAGAAAAACCTGACGCAATTTTGCCAACAATGGGAGGCCAAACTGCTCTGAATACAGCATTAACCCTAGATAAAAAAGGAATTCTTAAAAAACATAATGTTTTTTTAATTGGAGCTAATAGAGAAGCAATTGATAAGGCTGAGGATAGACAGCTATTTGATGAAACCATGCAAGCAATAGATTTAGAAACACCAGCATCAGGTATTGCGCACTCAATGGAAGATGCTTTGCAAGTTCAAAAGGAAATTGGTTTCCCATGCATCATAAGACCATCATTCACAATGGGTGGAACTGGAGGAGGGATTGCTTACAACATTACTGAATTTAGAGAGATTTGTGAAAAAGGATTGGAACTATCTCCAACTAACGAATTATTAATTGACGAATCTCTAATTGGCTGGAAAGAATATGAAATGGAAGTTGTTAGAGATTCTGAAGATAACTGCATAATAATTTGTTCGATTGAAAACTTTGATCCAATGGGTATTCATACTGGTGACTCAATAACTATTGCACCAGCACAAACTCTTACCGATAAGGAATTTCAAGTAATGAGAGACGCCTCTTTTAAAATTTTAAGAGAAATCGGTGTTGATACAGGAGGCTCTAATGTTCAATTTGCTGTTAATCCTGAAAATGGCAAGATGGTCGTTATTGAGATGAATCCAAGAGTAAGTAGATCCTCAGCACTTGCTTCAAAAGCTACAGGATTCCCAATTGCGAAAGTTGCAGCACTTCTTTCGGTAGGCTTTACTCTAGACGAGCTTAAAAACGATATTACAGGAGGCCTAACTCCTGCCTCATTTGAACCCAGTATTGATTATATAGTTACAAAGATTCCAAAATTTGCATTTGAGAAATTTCCTCAAGCAAGTCCAAAATTAACAACCCAAATGAAATCAGTTGGTGAAGTGATGTCAATTGGTTCAAATTTTCAGGAATCATTACAAAAAGCTTTATGTAGCATGGAAGAAGGGCTGGATGGCCTTAATTCTCTTAAAATTGAAAATAATAATATTTCTGATGAGACTCTCATAAACGAATTAACAATTCCTGGACCTAAACGATTGTTTTATGTTGCTGATGCTATAAGACAAGGTTGGAGTTTAGAGAAAATTTACTCTCTAACAAAAATTGATTTTTGGTTTTTGGATCAATTAGGCGAACTTATTAATATTGAAAATGATCTTCTATCAAAAAACTTTACTGATATTGATTCAGATTTTTTAAGAGAGTTAAAGAAAAAAGGTTTTTCGGACAAAAGAATTGGAAAATTACTTAGAAGCACAGAAGATGAGATTAGATCATTTAGGTTGAAGAATAAAATTAAACCAGTTTTTAGGAGAGTTGATACTTGCGCAGCAGAGTTTGCAACCTCAACTTGTTATATGTATTCAACATATGATGATGAATGCGAAAGCAATCCTTCTTCTAATAAAAAAATCTTAGTTTTAGGAAGTGGCCCAAATAGAATCGGTCAAGGTATTGAGTTTGATTATTGCTGTGTTCATGCATCTCTTGCTATGCAGGAGGAGGGTTATGAATCTATTATGGTAAATTGTAATCCTGAAACTGTCTCAACAGATTATGATGTTTCCAACAGATTATATTTCGAACCAATTACTTCTGAAAAAATTTTAGACATAATCGATATTGAGAAGCCAGAAGGTGTTGTAATTCAATTTGGTGGCCAAACTCCATTGAAGCTTGCGGATACTTTATCTGAGAATGGTGTAAAAATTTTAGGCACGAATGTAGACGCAATTGACAGATCAGAGGATAGAGAGCGATTTCAAGAATTAGTAACAAAATTAAATTTAAAACAACCCTCAAATGCAACAGCAATTAATATCGATGAAGCGCTTGAAAAAGCAGAGAACATTGGTTTTCCAATTGTGGTGAGACCGTCATATGTTCTTGGTGGGCGAGCAATGCAGCTTGTAAATAATATTAAGGAATTAAAAAAATATTTAAATGAGGCTGTTGAGGTTTCAAATAGCAAGCCAATTCTTCTTGATAGTTATCTTACAGATGCCATAGAAG